>Ga0126339_10000335_pt1 | contig 24301 bp, 14 predicted proteins | sample OrbTmetagenome_2_FD_92532 | JGI IMG/M metagenome (GOLD analysis project Ga0126339, IMG submission 92532) | Coral microbial communities from Petempiche,Puerto Morelos, Mexico - Orbicella T R C metagenome | ecosystem: Host-associated > Invertebrates > Cnidaria > Coral | place: Petempiche,Puerto...
TCTTGGTCGTGTTTGTTGTATTGCTTGAAATTGGTTGTTGACGAAATATTATCTATTAAATGTCCGCTAACCGTTCGAAGAACATGTTTTCACCTTAGGTGGTCGAGAAAGGGGATCTTATTTAACGACACGCACACGGGCGAAAGAAAATTGTGCGAAAAATGCATTTCGTGAAGGGAAACCTCTTTGAAACTAAATCCCCTTCTCTGATATGCGATTAAACCCCAAAAATGCAAATGGAGGACTAATGTTGTAAGATGTAAAAAGTAATTTCACGGTTGCCACTTAATTTTGTTTCATTCAAAGTTCTTTTCTAGGTAAGAGTCATGGCGCTCTTCTAAAATTAAGCAGCTGGCTATTTCGTTTTTGATCTTAGAAGCAAGCTTGCATAATTAAAAAGTGGTTTTGGTGAAAACGATTATGAGACAAATCGCAGCCCATACTTGAGCTAAACAATCTGTGTGGTAAGCTTGGCTGTCTGCCTAAGAGTTTTCTTCGGTTAGAGGGTTAATTCTGCGAGATTAAAATCAGTGTTTGAGACCGCTTTTACGCCATCACCGCTAAAACCTACATTAATAAATATATTACCTAATCTGTCGCCATAACAGAAAAGTAGAAAATACTGGTAACAGAGTCAATTTGATTGCAAACATCGAACATCGAACTTTGTAAAATTCTATAAAACTTTACAGGAAAACAGAACATGCAAATTTAGAAACTATTCAAATTCATAAAAATAATTACTGAGTTGATTTAGTTGAAGTATGTTTCCTGTAACTGATCTGTTTGTTCAAATTGTACTTTTTCAGTGCAGTACTGTAAGCAATTTCAGTCTTTCTCCATGGTAAGTTACCTGAAATGAAAAATACAAAACTAAGGAAGCAACTTTCAAATGAAGCATTGTTCACAGTATGCCGTGTGGTTACAGTAAATAAATATCTGAGTAGTTTTCAAGAAATCCAAAACAAATTTCTCTTTTCTTAGCTTTTTAGCTTCTGTCGGAAGCGACTTTTCCTGTCTGAAAGAAGAGAAAAAAAACCGTAGCATGTATAGACGCAAAGATGTCCAGTTTGTATCGCGCTCAGCTCCCGGCACATGATCAAAAAAACTTGCTTCTGTTATTGCGAAACCACAGCCTCGGACAAAGAAACGAAATAAAACGAGAGGGAGATAAAATAAGAAAACTTTCAATAACATGAAAAAATAGTTCGCGATCCGTTTTTGATTACACCTTAATCACCTGAATAAAATTGTTTATGATTATCTCGCCGGAGTGGCGCACTTTTTGTAGAAATTGGCTCCACAAAATGAAATACTTATTAATGTATCTCGTTTATGATCGTTAGCCAACTGTCGCTGTACATCTTTAAGGCAAGCTAGCGATTAAAATCCTGTCGGTCTTTCTGAGAGCCAGCCCACTTGTAAATGCTCGGGCGGTAAAAATACTGATAAAAAAAAAAATAGACTTTTTAGTTACGGTTCAGCTAAACTCTTTCAAAAGAGTCTGCAGTGATTCTGTCGATGACAAGTTTACGGCCTTCAAGTTCCGTTCAATACGATGATGAAAATTAAACTGCTTACTCCTTATGCATAAAAGCCTTCTGTAATCACACCTGTACATGCTCTCTTTGTTTCGAAAGCTGACTGTACTGTTCTGTGAAGGCGAAGCCACAGAAACCTCAGTGATTGCTGCATCTAGCGAAACAAAGAAATTAATAATCCGTGAAAAAAAAGCCAACTCAAAACGCGCTTTGATAGTTTTCTGTCTTGTTGCCATAGCACCAAAGTTGATTTTGAAAAACTAATAAAGTTTCACAACAAACACAAAAGCAAATTTAATGATATTCCACAATTGACCCTCGGGCAGCACTAAGCATAGTCAGCAAAACGTAAACCCAGACTTCACCTGGCTCTGAATTTCTTGTCGACGGAAAACCCCAAAGAGCCGTTAAAATACATCTGTTGTTTTTCGTAGGAAACATACACGAGTAGGCCAGACATCTGCATATGTTGCGACGCAGTTCGGGCTTTCAAAGATACGCCAGTCACGTATACACTTTAAAGCGGAAATTTTTTTTGCCTTAGGAGACACTTAAACTGCTCATAAAAACGCACTTTAGACCCTGTCGGAAAATTCAAATTGAAATCAATTAACAAAACCATGCCGCGCAAAATAGCGAGAAACATAAATTAAAAACCAGGAGGAGCTGAAAAAGATTTTACAGAAAAGCTTGCTTTATACATATTGTCTAAAGATCGAAGGAGCCTCTGCTCGCAGGGTACTTTCTACAATTCTCTCAAAACAATTGAAATCGTGTTTAATTCAAACTGGTTTGTCAAGTTTCCTTCTCACTCAATTGTTTCGAGAACACTTAAATTGCGCAACTTTTTTTAAAAACCACTCAGATAGGTTTTCGTCTTCGATTATTACGCCGTATAGTCTTGACTTTCAGGCGTAATTTAGCTCGTACTTTTGGGGATGGTTACGAGATATTTCCCACTCTTCATGGTTGGATACAGGTTTGCAAGAGTTTAACATGCTAGTTGTAATTTTAAAAATTTCTTCTCTAATAAACCGGCAAACAAAGTCGCGAATATTAACACTGTACTTAACGTGGTACTGTATCTGATACTTTTTACTTCATTGCCTTTGAATGGTATGCTTTTAACTCAGTTTTCTGCCTATTTTGGTGTTCTTTTAGAGGTCCAGTTTAAGAATGCCAGATTAGAACCAGGAATAATTAACAGTGGGAATTGAAACACATCTATAAGTTATCACACTCTACATGTCAACGCGTCAAGTTTTGTTCAGAATTCAGGTAATATTTAATTCATAGAAAAAAATTCGAACGTTCTGTGTCTGATCAACACATCCTCCACGAGAATTTACTAGTCATGTTTTATAGATAGTCTCAACTTGGTATACCCTAGGCCCGTTTTCACAAATATCCGGATATTTTTCTGGACATTCAAAAGTTTCCAAGATAATTAGAAAATATTAAGATATTTAGAAAATTTAGGGATATTTAGAAATGTTCAGAGCTCTTTTGGCTTAACCATATGTTTTCAGCCTCGCTATTGATTTTCTTGAAACAATACGCAGTTCTGTGCCAGAAACAATCCAGATCAGCAATTTAATTTAATTTCCCAGTTGAAAAATGTATTCTGGTAACATGGAAGTGCCTGAATCTGCTTCCTCGACTCCTCTAGCGTTTGACTGAGGAGGGGAAACGACTTTTGGTTCGAGTTATCGGGAGGTTCGAAAAACTGAGGGTTCGAGAAGTCGGGATTCCACTGTAATTAGAAATTGGAAAATTTAACGTTGTTTTCAGGGTCGGATCAGAGTAAATTTATATCTAAACGGGGACCGCGGTTGATCAAAAGTTTTCGCGAAGCTCAGACTCCGATTTAGAAAAGAACGTCACATCTTGCAGAAGGTATCACTCAAGCTCTCTCTGCGTTCAGTGGAAACTGTACGTGCTTAGCTATCTTTTGCACTCCGAACATGCTGTTATTACTACAAAAATTCAACGAATCGGATTCCAAATGGTTAATTAATCGGCAAGGTAGATGGACGTGTTGACAACTGTCTTAGACATTTCGACGCCAAGTGTGAAAGGTTTCAACGCAAGGATTTTAAAAAACCAAAAATCCCATTCATATGTTTCATTTCAATTCCCGAAAGGGTCAAGGGTCGCTGGGTGTGAGAAAGACAAATATCGTCTCTAATCATGTAATTTTACGAAATTTTTGAAAGAAAATACTAGAGGGCTGCACGACAGAATTAAATTGCTACTGTATTTCAAGATCGTGTTTGCGGAAAGATTGAATAAAGAAAATTCTATGGTCAAGAACACTTTTATGGCGACCGTAGGTACAGATGGAACAGCTTAAAAGAGGTAAGAAACTGTCATCCGATTTTAATATCTAGTGACTTGTTACTGACACGTGCTGGTTCACAACTGTATCATAAGGTTAAGTATTACGTCTCAGGTGTACACGCGATATTTTCACGTGCCAAACACAAAATCACGCGCTCCAGAAAAATCTACGATGTTGATACGTATCGAGACAGAAAGTTGCAATTATTCTGGTTGGAAACTATTACTACACGGAGAGAATACGTTTTCTAGAAATGAAATTTCCGTTGAATCTTGGTCACAACAACGCAGTTTCCATCCGTCACTATCTAAGACATGACCAGAACTAATTTAAGGAGCTTAAATTAGAATAGCTGGGCAGAGAAATAAGGATTTGCAGAGAAGACACACATTTTTTTGAAATAATTTTGAGCGATAAATATTATGTGTTATCGCTAACCAGATAAGTTGGGATTTGACCTCTTTGCAGTACCCAGAGTCTTAAAAGTGTCCAGCTTCGAAATAGAAGAAAAATAAACCAGGAGTTATAAATGACGTAAAGTTGGTATATGAAAAGAATGGTGAAGAAATCACATGTTTTAATGATGTCTAATAATAACAAAATCGCACGAGGCGTATTTTACGGTGGTAAACGAAGCAACAGCATGGAGCTGATGGGCGAAACGATATCTCAACGAAAGGCGTGCTAATTTCTTATTTTCCAGTATCAGCCTTGTCCTCACTTGTAACGCAAGCAGGTTAAGCATACATAAGAAGCTTCTGCGCTAGTGGGAATGACTACGACATAAGCATAAGCATAAGCGTTTGTCTTATGCTTATGCTTCTAATGCTTATGTTTAGTGAGGACACGGTTGGCATAAACATTAAGTGCTGGCTGATTGGCTGAAAGTCTTTCGCTTATGCTCATATTTATGCTAACAAGTCTCCACTGGACACAATTAACAGCGACAAGAGCATAAGCATAACAAGAACGCAAGGTTTGGTTATTCTAGCTTATGCTTGTGCTTATGTCGCAGCCGTCCTCAGTCCTCACAAGAGCATAAGCTTCTTTTATGCCAATGCTTATGTTAATGCTTGCGTTGCTAGTGAGGGACCGGCCTTTAGAGCTTTGCCATACATGGGAATGCTTGGCTGGAAATGAATACTCCATTTTTATAGCTTCCTAAGTCCCATTCGCAGAACGACGAGGAAATTTGAAAACTCAACAGTCACCGGTCAGCTGCCCAATCATTTTGGATTTGTGTTCACGGAAAACTTGGTCAGGGAAATCAAAAGTTTATCGAGACCTCATCGTTTTGAAAAAGCTCCGTTCCGTTCTCAAAGTATGATTCCGTCCGCACTAAAACGCGAAGCCGACGTTTTCAAATTCCTCCGGTTTGAAGAGCGTTTTCGGAAAGTTCCGTTTTCGTGACGGATTAGTGTGGACGGTAGGCCTAACCATAGAAATAAAGCTGCGTTTTCAAATATTCGAAAATGTCTCCGGCGTAGTGTAGATGGGGCCTAAAAGGAATATTCACCTCAATGATTTTATTCCTTAGAAGAAAACGTACTTTGCGTATCATGTTTTTAGCTTTATCGCGGTTGACCGGAGACCTGGTCAGCTGGTTGAAAATGGGGAAGGGGGGAAGGCGAAGAGAGAAGAGGAAAGGAGAGCGGTTAGTGGTGAACGTATCCCAGATAAGAACACCACTGAACAGCGAACAGAGCAAAGGATTAATCAAGTACATGCCTACTGACTAATCAAGTAACCAAGAAAGTACTAAATGCCCATATTTCAGCATAAAAATACCAAACACGCAGTCCCCGTTTCTTGTCAAATGTTAGCCTAAGTCCCTGCTCGACTCTGATAGAATTCATTTATAATCTTTTATTTGTAATTAAAATACTGATAACTCCATTAACCTTGGTGCATGGATTAAGGGATCAATGCGCTAGAATGACTAGAATTTCTTGACACGTTATCTTCGTCGCGACCGTCACGTACAGCACATTAGAAAACATTTACCTAAAGTTTTTCTAGTTCCTCGCTCGTAATCCGTCTTAATCTTTTCCAATCCTAACCTCATGGCTCTTTTTCTACCTTAGTATAAAACTATTATTTTCAGGTTCCCTTCGATGTGTAGGTATCTATCAGACTTACAGTTAACTCATTAATTATGTAATAAATCTTTTTTTGTATATCGTGACCTAACTGTTTTAAATAGCACTCGCTGATTGCGCAATTTCAATAAAGACGCGTCGAAAAAGACGAGAAACGAAAACTGGAAAAGACTTTGTTTTAATTGTTACACATGCCCACCGACATTGGGATCGTACAACAGCTAGCGAGGAAAGAAGTTTAAGTTTTGTTCACGTAAAGGGCGTGTAATTTCTTCTTTATTGTTCTTATTTTTTACACCCAGGGCTGTGGTAAAGAAGGATCTGCGAAGGAAGCCCAAAGCATAGCGCTCAACTGAACAATCTCATCTTCGCTTCGTCACTTGCCATACTCGTTGAACGGCTTGTGAATTGTTCGCATTCTGCGAAAAATCGGCTTTATCTCGTTCACCTAACGTTCACCTCAAATTGCCGTCAACAGACGCATAAATTAGCATAATCAGTATAAATTGACAACGTGCATGGCTTCACGACTTCATATCATTACCAGTCCCTATCGGTTCCAGGAATTGGTAAGTTCAATGAAGTTTACCAGTTTCAAAGCTACGCGTAAAAAAAAAAAAAAACTCGGAAATAGACTTTTTAAAACAATAAAAATATATCATCATAATTATTCTTTAATTTTCTTCCACGTTAGTGACCGTTCTGCAATTGTCGGTTTTCAAGGGCCAGTCCTTTTGAGCTCTTTAGCTTTGCATACTGTGTTAATATAAACTGGATCGGACTGCTGTTCCGGATGTTGATTACAATAACATGACTGACTTTGGCTGTTTTCATTTAATTATAAGTTCCTCGCTAATGAATGGGGCCATCAATTACTGTATGTGGTTGACTTAATTCTTTCCCTCCTCTCAGAGAATCGGTGGTTACTGTCAATAAAATAGTCTTGACTATTGAAATTCGAGCCACGATGTTAGACTATGAAAAAACTGAATTATTCACACTTCTCGTCACGGTTACATCCTCAAGATATTTTTAGCGGTTATTGGCTTAAAAGTATCGAAATTTCTCCGCAAAAATTTTAAACACTAGTACTGCAAACAAGTCCTCTCGTCGCGTCCTCCAGTAATGTTTCAACTCAAACGTTTAAAAGTAAACACCGAGGTTTTGCAGTCAAATAAATAAGCATTAGTGTTGGCTGTCTCTTTAAAGATGACAAAACATCTTGCTTCTCACCCCCCAACCCCACCCCAGCAGAACATGAACAAAATCCTGCACGTGACTCACGTGACTGCAGAAACGTCGCACGTGATGGAATTTCTGAAAGGGAACTGATAAGCGCTGAGAGCGTTTGAAGAGGTCTCGTATCAACGTCTTCCTCAAAGTATACAAATTAAAACGAAAAGCTTGCTGATTACTGAAAAAGCTCCCAGTAAGTTCTGCACTGTAATTATTTTTCAATTCGGATTTGATATCGCGCGGAAATATTGCCAATGGCGGCACGAGGCTTTTCAAAATTAATTAAACAGGTTTTTAACATGAAATAAACGGAAACGCGCTGGAATCTTAATATTTTATTACCCCTCTCGCCTGCAGGGCCAAGTTTGGGCTGTTGAGACCGCTTTGTACCGCCGCGCGCTGTGCCCTTGACTTTGAAAACGTCTCGCGACCGTAAAGAATTTCATTTGACGTCATCGACAACAATTTGACTACGCCCACGCAGAGAGCGCTGAGTGGTCAACAGCTGTGCGCTAAACGTCAAAACACCCAGCCGTGAAATAAACAACAGTAAACACTAAAATGCGCGATAGTTCTCGAGGATAAGATACGGACGGTCAGTGACGTTAATTTTACTTTCAAGCAACGCAATAAAACTGTCTTAAATTGAAATTGAAAGACGTTTTGGGCTACGTCCTACAACAAAAGCTCCCGGTCCGGCGATGGACACAGATTTTATCGCGAAATTTCTGCGCACGTTAAAATATGCAAATAGGCGGATATTATTCATATTTACATATGCAGAGGCTAAAAACACGATGGTCCCTACCGACGTCATAATCTAGATGATCATCCAGGTCAACTGACAAATGGTTTCCGAGAGTGTTGTATTTACAAAACTAAGGGAAAAAAATAAAATATTCCGCATTATCGCAACATTTTAATGCTTATTCTGCATGAGTTGCGTTTAAACGATAAATAAATTTGCCTCGTCCGACTTAAATGGAAGTAAATACCGCAAATGTTTTTGAAATGGCAATGTAAAACAACTTTGACCCGGATACAATAGAATTTGTTATGATAATTTATTATAAAATATGCTAAGCACGTTTCAGCGTTTTCAAGACCGCGATGCAAAGTCGTCTCGCTTCCAAAACTATCACGCAATCAAGCAATCGAGCTCTCGTCAAACACACAAGAAAAGATTCAAAAGAGGAGAGATTTTGTAAGTGTCTGGACATCCTTTTGTCTGTTTGTGGGTGTTCTCGTTATCTGTTGACGAAGAAAAAGAAAAATTGCATTTCTGCGAGCGGATGTTATTTGGATGTGAAATGGTAAACCAATATAGCAAATGGTTGATGCTTTCCATTCCTCCTTCTTTGCAGAAATCGTCCTCGATTTTTATCCCTGGGTACGGATTTTAGAAGACGTTTTGCCCCGTCAGTTTTCAATCCTGTAAGACCTTTTAGTCAAGAAGGTATTTTGCACAATCCTCGGCAGAGGTTCGAGACTGTGTGGAGACTTTCAGAGCAGGAGAAAACAACAAAGCGAACAACTCATCAATCGAAGAGAAGATCATTAACAGCAGGGAAAATGGCAACCAAATCACTCAAAACCAGGTACGTTTCTTCTACGATAGCTTTAAAATGAAAATTAGCTATTAAACGCTTGTGAATTGCAATTCTCGAGGGATTTTTAAAGTCCTTGAGATATGTTTTCGTGAGACAAATCTGAATTCGTTCTTTCTTTCCCAAGGGGGCTCTCGAGCTTCGCACGCTAATGAGTGTTCGAAGGAACGGGTACTTTCATTCTTTCACACAGTCACAGCTGAGGTTTTCTAGTGTATTTCGAATACGCCATCTAAGTTTTCTAGAACAGTAAATCGTGTTTTATATTTTGGAGAACTTGAACGGCAAGATTAAAGTTCAGATTTTATTACGGGTGATGAAGTATGGGTCGTCGGAAACCTGTGACTTTTCAATTCACAATATCGCTTTTATGCAAGGTGTTAGATTATTCGGGGCGACTTTTTCATTGATTAAATACATTTTTGCTAATTTAGACCTAAGTGTTACCTAATTTACGCTGAAACCGAGGGAATTATTTGCTTTTTGTGAAGTTTATAAAACATCGTGTGTATACAATAGATGTAGATTTCAATTTTCAAAGGTTGTTTGTTGCAAACACTGTGTGAGTGGTGACATTTTATCAACCTGGGCAGGGAAAATTGTCTGTGTGATGAGGCTTTTAGTTTGCAAACCTCGACTGTGTAAACATCATCAACTGCGCTGTAATTGCAGTTTTTGTTCAAAATGTGAAAATACAAATTGTCGTTGTGAAATACCCATTTCCCCAAATATGGTACTGCATCAAAAGGAGGCAAATATGGCCGACGGGCAATTAAACGAGAAAGCGAACCTCTTTGTATGTTTGCACGAAATCGTATAATTTTGATATTTTTCATATTATTTATCACACGCACAAAAGAAAGTAATTTCGCGTAAAATTTGGGCATGGAAAAAAATATATGGTGTACTGCATAGCATTGTATTAATTTCACGAAAGGAAACCTTTCATCTTAGAACTTTTTAAGTGATGGATTGTTTAAGTGTGCTTTCTTTTCATCTCATGACCATTGCAAATATGTAATAATGAGAAATTTGCCGCCCAGAAGTCAGGAGAGGAGTCAATATCATTTCAATTTACTCATATGGAATCATAACATTTGACATCAAACAATAGATTGGTATTCAATTTGCTTTCTCTTGCAAATTGCAGCAATTATATCCATTAACCTGACTGGCATAATTTAGATAACAAAAAAACAACAACAACAAAAGTGGAGCAACTTATACTGTCAAATGATTAAGGAAATAACCTGTCCAAGGCAAAATATATTTTTGGAGCAAGTCTGTCTATACTATCAACAAGAAAACAAAAAGTTGGGGTGTTTTATCAGACTTGATGTTTTTGAACAATGGCAGATCCTAGAAAAAAATGCGAAATATTTAATTATTAATAAATTGCAGAAGTATTCATGGTGAACTTTTGCAGATATACCAACCTAAAAATAATTATTGAAATCCGGGGGATCACCAAACTTACCTTAAAAATTCCCCTTAAATGGACAAAAATTGACTTTGTGATTCAATGCAGGAGAATAGGAGTTTCAGCCTGTATCTAGGTAATGGATGCTTTTGTGAGGATTCTTTGTGATTGGTTATTAGTGTTAGTTTTGTATTTCCATTTAATATTTGATATTCATATTATTATAACATTTTTAAAATAATTAATTTTTTTCAAATTTACCCTAAACAGTGAATTCCAAAAGAAGAGAAGATCAAGAGATGCAGCGCGATCAAGGAGGGGACAACAGAATGACGAGTTTGTGGAACTAGCCAATCAGCTGCCTCTTCCAGTTGGCCTGGCATCGCAGCTGGACAGACTCTGCATCATGCGCCTCGTCAACAGCTACATTAAAATCAAAAACCTTCTTCAGACCCTTGTCACACAAGGTAAGACTACAACTTGATAAAATTAATACAACTGTAAGTTATGTGCCTGGGTTACTCCACTGCCATACATTTACAATCTCTTGTTAACTGAGCAGGTAGCAATACTGAGACGATATGACCCTTAGATCTTGACCTTATGAAGTGAAATATATTTGCTTAGTAGAATCCCATGCAAGCTGGGTCAATAAGAGATTCGTTATACAAATTTGTGCAATTTGAAAAAGACCAGAAAAAGGAATATCTTGAACTGCCAGAGGAAAAGCAAGGAACAGCAGGAAAGGTGTCTTAAAACAATTTAAGTTTGGTAAAACTATATAATTGCGCAGTTTTCTATGAAGTTCTCTTCAATGAAGGGTACTTTTTTTCAGTCCCATACTAAGAAAATATTTCTCAGACTAGTGTCGTTGAAATATAGGAAATAAAAATAATTATAACTTGCATTCAGTCATTATATATATTGATAAAATTTTATTAATTTTTGAATAATCAGATGTGAAGAAAATTGTATCTCTGAATGTGTCAGATACCAACGTTTATGACAAGTCTTCACTGGAGGTATGGATAACAACACTGTGTAGATCGTTATTGTTTGAAAATGTCACCTATGGTAGCATGACACAACTAGGAGTGTTGTTATTTTTTCCTGTGAATGGGGTACTAGTCCATTGCAAAATACCGCCAGCGACCTTTAAAGGTCAACCCCAGCAATTTTCCAGTACCCATTTGTACACCACAAATACAACACAAATTATTACCCAAATGACCCCAAACAGGCCTTAAATCTGGAACAGCCATTAGGTTACTATTCCACCCAAAAGCCCCCACCCCCCTAAAAAAACACATTTGAATAAGATCAAAGAAATTCCAGAGCTTTTGTCAGAATTTACAAATGTTTTCTTTGACTCTAACAGGCATTGGATGGCTTTGTCTTTGTGGTAACACCTGATGGCCAGTGCATTTATGTGTCAGACAATATCAACCACTACATGGGTCTCACACAGGTAAATACCAAACCTATGCAATCAATATACAATTATTGTAAAGACATGGCCATCGCAGTTATGCACACAACTTAAGAAGTTGTGAAAACAAGGCCTTGAGAAAAATTCAGGCTGGGACTGGATTCAAACCCATGACCTCTGCTATACTGCAGGTGCAGTGCTCTACCAACTGAGCTATCAAAACACGTGGGAGCTGGTTACATTGTGAATTTGTGATATACCTGTAGATAGTGAAAAATGCAAGTGAATATATTTTGTATTTAATACTAATACGGCTAAAACCTGATACCATATTATTGTGTTTCTTTCTTAAAAGATTGAAGTAACTGGTAACAGTTTCTACAAATACATTCACCCTTGTGATCATGAAGAGCTATCCAATCAGCTTGGAGGGCAGATTCCACTGGAAGACATGGAAATCTTTGATGGCCTTTTCTGCTCCGATTCCGTGTTCATGATGAGCAACCACCTCAAGGGAGGATCAAAAAATGTTGTTCATGAGAATCCACACAAGTCATTCTTCCTGCGCATGAAAAGCACTTTGACAAGCAGGGGGAAGAACGTGAACCTCCGAGCATCAACCTACAGGGTAAGACTAAAAACTGGATTAATCTGCAGTATTGTTACAGCAATGTGAAGTTAAACCTTGGTGCTGTACACCAGTAGGCAAACTTTTTCTCATAAAAGGTAGACATAAAAAAGGTACTTCACAAAAGTAGTGCTCAATAGCTTTCATTTGAATGGTCACACACTAAGGTTTCAGAGACTTGCAAGCTAGGACCAGCTTGAATGGTCCCATGTGCCTTTTGACTTAAAAGATATACAGATATGTATGTTATGGTTAGAGCTCATGACTTTTGAGTTAATTTAAGATTGATTTTGTTCTTCAAGGTGGTTCACTGTACAGGCTGCATGAAAATGCAGGTCAGAGTCTCAGAAAATGGTGAGGAGGAGCAAGTGCCAATGTTTTTGGTAGGCATTGGAGTACCGCTGATGTTCAGCTCCACGTTTGAGGTTCCACTGGACAGAGCAACATTCACCAGTCGTCACAGCCTTGACATGAATTTCCTGTCATGTGATGAAAGGTTGGTAAAAAAAATTCTGGTAAATGCCTTCTTCTACACTGTACAGTGGAACCCCATTAATCCAGTCACCAATGGGCCACGATTGAAGCGGTTCTTTAAATAAGAAAATGACTCACTTAGCTTTTGTTTGGGCCAGAATAAGGTGGCTGGAATAACGAGGTGGCCATATAAACTGGGTGGCCGTAAGGAAGGGTTCCAGTGTATTGTCATTCCAGATAAGAACTCCAAATGACTTGGCCTACTTTATGTGAAAGCACAATCCAAAATTTCACACAAGTTATGTTCTTTAACAGTGTTGCAGACCTGCTTGGTTTCACGCCTGCAGAGATTGTCGGCAAGTCTTGGTACCATTTCCAACATGCTTGTGACCTGGACACTGCACTAACATGCCACAAGACATGTAAGTAAAAGGTGTATGTTTCTTTTGTTCCCTGTAAAGTAAGGCTGGATGCCATTCATATACCGGTAACCACAGTTTGTGCCCAAGAGCTTGGATGGGCTCAAGTTTTGAACAGAGTTTATAGTGGTACTTTTAACTTTGTGTGGTGACGGAATATGCATAAAAGAATATCAGTAAATAAATGAACTTTATACAAAAGTTCTTGAGAAACTGTAGGATTGTGTAGTGAAAGTTAAAGTTGCCCGGGAAGAAGTCAGCTATTGAAATATGCTACACTGCAACCTGTGCAAAAGGAACAGCCTGTTTGGCAAAGAAAACTATTGAAAGATGACATCAGCCAAGGAACATTCTTTTTGTAACATGGAAGTGTCTGTTATTAACTGGTGAGTTTCCTTTCAACTTGTTTCACAGTGCTCACCAAGGGACAGTCAGTAAGCAAGTACTACCGCTTCTTGGTGCGCAATGGAGGCTGGGTGTGGCTACAGACCAAAGCCAATATAGTTTACGACAGCAAAACATGCCAGCCACAATTTGTGCTGTGCACAAATTACATCATCATGTAAGTTCTATTGTATTTTGGAATTAGTAGAGACAGGCATGCAGCTAAGCAGTTCCTGCTAGCTACGTTCACTGACCAAGAGCTTATTGCCAGCTAAAAGAAAACTAACACCTGACGTAACCTTACAAGACAGGTGTTGAATGATAAATGTGAGACTTTGCGAGAAGATGAGACTATGATTTGTCTCAGCCAGCACAAGACATTTTGACTTCTCAAATTGCAAGACTGAGATACCATTTATAAAAACAAACTAACAAATCAAACTTCAAGACTTGCAAAGCCTTGCAAAAAAAATTGAGTCTCCGAGACAGCTTTGTGAAGAAATCAAGACTACAAGACCCATGAAATTGAATGAAAATTTTGTGAGACCCATTGTTTTTGAAGCACTATTCACCACCCCGTAGAAAGCCAGCTGAGCTTCATTTTTTTCTTAGCTTAGAGGTACTCCATAATCCACAATTATTGTTTTCTTATTCTTAGGAACATGACTGAGCCTTTCTTTGATTTGTGTCTTTCTTTCTTTAGGAGAACGGACAAGCAGGATTACATTCTGTCCTCAGAGCAATTGAACCCAGTGCCTGCTCCACTGGGACTGGACTTAGTGGTGAAAAAAGAAAATGTGAAAGGCAGGGGGACAAGGAGAAAACACTCCATTGTGTTAGAAGAACGCACTAAGCTGCTCAAGGCCACCGCACATGAACAGCGTCCCAGTGGAGATATCGTTCCAAAGAAGGAGACCAACCTTGACGCATGCTGTTTGAGGGCGCCATCAAAATCCATTGCTAAGAAGTCTTGTCAGTGTCTGGAGGATGTTGACTGCGAGCACATGAATTTTCAAGTATGTGTACATGTACATTTTCAAAAACCTTTGCATATGCTCACAAAAATATGGGGGAAAATTTAAAGGAGCATTTTCACCTTGCATGCTTGGTGCTGCACTGAAGTAATAGGCTTGAACCCAAGAATACCAGTACAGTCAAGTGTGATGAGCTGATTAGACGTCAGCAAACATATTTTCACTTGACTCCATTGATGACTTTGCTAAGGTTGCCAAAAAGGTCAGATACCACCAACATGTTAGAAGTGCAATACCATCAAAATTATTGATATTGCATGGTGAAGTGAAATCCTGTTGCTTTACTGTAAATTGTGTTCCTGCAAGTATGTTTAATTATCTTTAATTAATAGTTTCACGGTGATTTCCTTCATTTTGACATGCTTCATATAAATATAATAGTCAAACTCTCACACGTAAACAAAAGCAAAGGTGTGGCTGACTAGGGCCCTTTAATATGGGTTTAGTTTCACAAGACTTGCAAAGTGAAAATTAACACAACATTTACTAACCTGATATTATGTTTATCAGGACTGCCTGCCTGTAGCATGGGACACCAATGAAGAAGTTATCACACAACAGCAAAAATATGAAAACATGCTGCACAGCCATTATGGCCTCATCGACTCTTCTCAGCCCTCTACTCCAGGAGGCAGCACCACTGATAACAGAACACCGTACATTCCTTCACCAAGTGACGACCAAAAGATTAGTGCAGACAAAGAGAAAGAGGCGCAAGAGGAAGAAGAAAACTTTGATGAGCGTGCACCATTCATTCCTTTGTCAATAGTCGACTCAGGATTGGACTGCGACGACGACTTACTAGTTGAAATTCCTTTCATTGATTCACCAATGACACCATCGTCATGGCTGCTTAATGCAGAGGAGAGCATTCCTTCTCCAGGAAGTGTATCTATGACACCACCACCAACAGGCAGACCCACTGTTCCTTACACCCGCCCACCAAGTTTCTCCAACTCGTCTTCACCAGTCACATCACGGAAAGGCATACCCACAGCTGTGAAACGAAATGGTTATGTGACAAATGAAGTCGTGTCCAAAGGGAAGGCATTCTTTCCAAGCCTCACATCGTGGGAAGCCGAGCTCAATGCTCCAGTTCAGAATACGCTTCTTCAGGGGGAGGAACTCCTAAGAGCTCTTGAATGTGGAGATTTTTTGTGAACTAAGAACTATAAAAATGAACTATATAATCATTCCATAGATCACCAGCTGTAGGTACCGACTGAAATGCAACTTGAAAAGTTGTTGACATTTTATTTGTTAGATTGTTGTACTATATGCATTTAATTATTGAAGAAGCCTTCATCACCATAAAGGGGTTTTACAGAAGTGTTCTGAAGCATTGTCAGAAACATGACACTAATATTTCTTTTTTAAGGGGATTCCGATTATTACTTGTATATACACATACGCCTTTGGTTAACTCTTGGATTTCATTACCAACTGGGGAAGTGTCATCAGCACAACATCTTCAAAAACAGCTTTGACTCATGGAGATAGCCATCAGAAACTGTGACACAAAGAAAGTGTACAATATTTCTTTGGCATTTCACCAACTTGACAGTGATGGTTGATGCTGCAAAAAGTTTCTAACTGTTAAACATTTCTTGTTATGACACTGACCACCTCTATTGCAAGTTGACGTACCTAACAACCGAGCTAAACTCCTTTCTAAAAACCCAGCAGTCGTACACTTAGATTTCTACTAATTTCACATTCAGTCAGGTCTTAGAATCCCCTTCATGTTGGTAACGTAGTTACAAGTATTAGGGGATGTTGGTAATGTTGTTGTTAGGGACCTTGTGTGATTTTATGTAGTTCATAGATTGATAGCTTTTAATTAAAAGTATTTGTAGTTTGCTAAATAATATTTACATGTACATTGTAGCTAGAATGTATTCTAGGGTATATTACAAGCATTTTAACCATCGTCAATTTTCACATTTCATTTTTCACGCTTTTCTTTGATTTCTCTTTTTTTTTCTTGTCGTGGCAGGCAGAGTGGCTTGTTGGTTAATGCAGTAAACTGTGGTCTAAGCAGTCTGAGTTTAAAGGAACTCTATCACAGTATTTTGAGTTATTTTGGTCACATACAAAATAACCTTTAAATTGAAGGAAAGCTGAAAATAGTGGTTAACCAAGAGAAACACCAAAGAGATATTAATAAACCATAAAGGAACAAGGATGGTTAAGGATGGAGAAGATTAACACAGATTGCAAAGAACAAATTTGAAAAAGTTGGGCTAATCTTTTCAAGATGCGAAAGCATGACATAGCTCCTTTAAGCCCTGACCAGGGTTTTGTGTTGTGTTTTTTTGGGCAAGCCACTTTACTTTCACAGTGCCTCTCCTCACTCGGGAGTATAAATGGTTAGCAGCAAAATTCAAGTTTGCAAAGTACTGTAGAATACCCCACAAAGCAGTAGCATAAAATCCAGGGGCAGCAGAAGAACACCTAGTCATTGCATTGATCAGAGACTGGGTCAAGCCCTGATAGTCTCAATCACGTTGGACCACATTGTTTAAGTTGCATAGTTATAAGCATAACTATGAAATTTTACAATCATGCTATGAAGTGGTCACAAGGTTTGGTTTTACCAGCAGGATAAGTAACTAGAAGATTTCTGTTATTCAGTCTCATTAAGGTGAATTATTGCATGGTTTCTAGATTGACATAATTCCAGGCTTTGCTGTTGTAAAATCTCTTCTTTTAAATTTTAAACTGAGTGATTGCATGAATGATCGTACAAGCCACTTTGCTAGCAACTATCTGTAGAAAGCATTAGATTTGAAAATCATATTAGACTTATTCAAGTTGATTGTAGTAGTGTAGGTCTTAACATGTGGACACTAATATCAAATCTGTCCATTGTAGACTGATCTTGCTAAGCATAGTGGAGTGAAACATAAGCGTTACTACAGAAAGTTCCTCTAGTTAAACCCTTACGGGCTAGACCATGTCATTTTGGACGACTGTGTTACCCAAAAACTAGTCTTCAACATTAATAAAATCTGTAAATAATGATTTGATTCAATCAATGGCAACACACAAATGAAACGCCACAAAGCCAATTAGCCCAGCTTTGTTTGACTGGCACATCGCAAAAATGTCCACTTGATATATCTTTCAGATTGACAGAAACTGTCTAGTGTTTTGTTACTCTGTCACTGTGTGATACGGTCCAATGTCTGTGAATGAAACGAAAATGTTTCACGATTCAAGTGAACGCTACCGAGTAGTATTTTTTATGTGGTACTATTTTGCTTTCATCATGTTGAAGAATGAAATTCAGAATTATTTTTCAAAAATTTGGAGTGAAAGGCTTATCCTACTTGTTAGGAGAGAGAGACATCATAATCAAATTCTCAAAATTAAGAATAAAAACCTTTGGACAAGCATTCTGAGACAATCTGAGAGAATGTTGCCAAAATGTCATGGCCTAACCCATGCAGCAGTTCACTTAATTTACCTAGTAAGTTTGGGACAAATTGCTAAACAAGGCTATTGTTTTAATGTACGCAAGTGTGACCTTCCAATATACAGGAAGCTAATCTGCAAAGAATACCAACTTGTTCTTATTGGTGGTTTTGGGTAGACACATGTTTGTAGGGAACAGAACATGATGTTGAACAAACAACTGACAACTTTGAGTAAATGTCTCGAGAACTTTAGTTAAGATCTTAAGTTCATCTTGTTAGGTTTATTACAGTCCAGCTCTTTCTGTCAGTCAGCACTGGCTACATGAAGACTGCGTATTTGCTATGCTGTGTGACATGCACTTAATTACACTGCTCGTTATCACCTTCTAAGGTTCATCACTCCAGGTGGTGCATAGGCCTGTTTGCTATTGTTTACTATTAGTTTTTTTTTTTTCTCATGGTTTTCTCGTTGTTAAAAAGTTTGCCATCAACATTAAACCATTGTTGTAATACCATCAATGTGTGCAATTCAATAAAGTTGTTTACTGTATCCTATGCCTTTAATCAACTGTTTTAAAGGAGCATTTATACAAGTATCATCTGATATGTGTGCACGGGAGCCTGTTGGTTAGTGTGCTGGAATCCAGATTCAGTTGAATGCATTCAAATGGGGAGGTTGCCAGGAGGAGGAGGGGGTTACACCCATATATACATCATATAAGATGTAGCTATGGCTTACATTGTAACTTTGTTAAGAAGAAAAGGATTTTTTTTTTTCCTGAGTGTCAGTGACAAAATCTGATGTTAATGTCTGCATGTGCAGCTTGTTCAGACATGTTTTAATTTCTTTGTTAACATTTATGAATTACATCTCAACGGGTTTATGTAAACATCTAAGTTTAGCTAAGAACAATTATATCACAGTTCAGTTCTTTGCCATAAGAGTGTTGTAGCCAACATTGAATTTGGCATTTTTCTGTCCTCGAAGTGTGCGCAAATAGTTGAAAGAAGATTTGTGTTCTTCCTTTGTGATATTCAGCTGTTGGTAAATGTAGGACAGGCCTGTATCACGTGCCTTCTCCACCGTCAGAAGTGCCTCAGCATGCGCTTTAGCACGAATGATCGTGGCTTCAGCTGTGGCATTCTGTGTGATTTCCATGGCAGCATTGTTGATTTCATTCTTGAGACGTTCAGTTTCTTTACGTACAACCTACAAAGGAGCAAGATGTACAGTAGATTGTGCTGGGGTGGCTTACTCAATTTTTGATATGGCTGCAACACCTGACCCCTGGGGCTGAAAATCATTGTACCTCTTCACCAAACCAGACATTTGCGATAGGCAAGACAGGCAAATGTAATGGAAAACATTTTCTTTAAATCAGAGGCTTTTTAAAACTTAGTTTGTCTTAACAGGGGTCAAATGCCACTTCTGGGTTTTGATTCCTAAGTGTGAATACTGAAATGAAAATGTCTAGCCAATCAAAAAGAACACAGACAATCCAGTGAACCAATCAAGACTTCAGAGCAGTGGTAGACCAAATTCAAGCTGATAAACTTGGTGGATAACAGTTTGTAAATTTATATGCAACTACAGGGTATGAAGTGGAGGCGTGGTGGCCTCATGGTTAGTGCAATCATCTCCAGATCGAGCAGCCCGAGTGCAGGGACTTTGTGTTGTGTTCTTGGGCAAAACACTTTACCCTCATAGTGCTTCTCTCCACCCAGGTGTATAAATATCGGTAACTTTAATACTGGGGGTAATCCTGCGATGGACTAGCATCCCATCCAGGGGGAGTAGAAATACTCCTAGTCGCTTCATGCTACGGAAACAGGGATAAGCTGCGGCCTGATGGGCCACTTGGCTCGTATGCAGACTTTACAGTATGGTATATGATGGGTATGCTTTTAGTTGGAGACTGACTTAACATTTGCCTTAATGGTAAAGAAATTCAAAAATTTGAGACACTTATAAGGTAGAGTTTGGATGGGACTGGGTGAAGAGTGCATTTAATGACAGCTGTTAAGTGTGTCACCAACTGAATCAATCCATTTTAAATCTGGCTTTACACACTAGGTCTTGTGATTCTGCTGAATTTCTACAATATCCTCCAAATTAACACACATAACATTGTGCAGTTCCAGAAAATATTCATACTCCCCCCCAAAAAAGGATTGGAGTTTCCTGGGGGGTGGGGGTTCTGTAAGACCAAAATATTTAAAGAAATGTATGAACCTTTTAAAATTGGAATTTCCAGAGGGGTGAGGGTCTTAGAAGAAATTCCTTCTGTGGGGGAGGTATGGATATTTTCTGTAACAACACATTGAAATTGTGCTTCTGTGTTAATAGCAACCCTGACTAACAATATTATTGTGCTACTGGTGCTTTCTGTGTTAAGTATCACAGTAGTAAGTAGACTGACATACTGCTTACCTTCTCCTCTAGTTCATACTGAGCCTGCTCCTCCTGTTCTCGCTCAGTAACCTGCCGTAGATACCTGCTCTTGACATCAGAGTGAATGTCAAAGTCCAGGAACTGAAAGTATCTGACTTCTACAAACAGTCCTTTCTGGGTTGTGTTACATCTTGAATGTTCAACACATCCAGGAGTACACTTGTATGTCTCACAGTCTTTACGGCAGCAGGTCCCTGTTAAAAAAGAAAACAGAACCAAACAGTTCACTGTGTTCACTGCTCCTCAAATTAATAAACTTTTTGATTGTAGAATGTTTTTCTGGACGTACTTCCTCTTATTTAAAGACCCACTTAGAAGTGCTTCTTCAGATTATTATGGTAGGGTAAACCCCCACATTTGAATATGGAAAAAAAAAATTAATATTGCTATGTCAAGTGGTTTGTAAAGCAGTACACTGCAAAGTCCTCACAAGGAAATGAATTTGAATGTATCTCTATTTTTTCAAACGGGTTACTTAGTGTAGTCATTTTTTTTTCACGAGATCTTTATGCCTCCAATGAAGGGTGAATGGGTTTTTGGGTAGGCATATTTTTGAAGGAGAACAAACCCATTCATTTTTACCCTCTGTCCACATGACCAAAGTCATGTGGACACGAGGTTATGTTGTGAGTTTGGGTGCATTCCTGCGTAAGACATTCCTGTGTAACCATTCTTTGCATTCCTAATGTAAGATTAACTGTGAAGGACAGTAGATGGATATGGCTCAGGCAACTTACAGGTTTATCAATTTTGGTTACTTAAGACACTGTGTCGGGTATAAAACTGACAATGAATTGACAGCATTTTTTGCTATTGATTTTGGAAGTATGAATTTCAACCATGCTGCACAGATTCAAGACATTTTGTGGGAGTTTCTCAGGGAACAGTGTCTTTATCAGGGTATAACTTGTTCCAAAATCACTTGAAAGTTGGCCAGTATGGAACTTATAGCTTGTTCCATTGCTCCTTAAAAATCAAGTTTAAGCCAAGCATAGGGTGTGGGGGGAGGGAGCGAAGAAGGGAGGGAGGGAGGGAGGGAGGGAGTGAGGGAAAGAGACCGAGGTGTGATAGTGCCAGGTAGGTGCAAAGGCCTTTTAGGAGTTTGAAATCTGCAATCTATTTTGAGATAGAGAATTGACACAACCTTTTTTGGGTGAAAGATTGAAGTATGACATTTTAAGGGTCAATAAAAAGCAAAACCAACAGCTCTCTTTTAGTGTCAAACACAAATTTTGGTCTCATTCACACCTCTCATCACAAATACACCCTAGCATCCCCTTGCGCCCCCTACAGCTGCCCACTTAGTGATTTACATCCAAACCTTCAAGTCTTGCTTTAAGTGCCTTGAATAGTTCCTGCTCCACAGTCTCCCTGTCTCTTATAAACTGTGACACAGACAGCTTGGATGCTTCACCCTTGATGGCTGCATTAGCTGTTGTCCGCACTACAGGCCTGGTAAGAATATGTTGCAACACTGGTAAGTTATTACCCAATCACTTGTCAACAGTTAATCTCTTACCAGTGCTATTTGCTGTGAAACAGTGAGGGATAAAATATATTCCTGCATGCTTGTCAGAAAGATGTTAAAAGTTGTAAGAGCTCAAAAAAATTATTTCTCCTTTGAAACAAAACCCAGTAACCTAACAAGCTTGTAACAGGTGTAGTTCTTAAAGTCCTCTGCATGCATTGCATGTCTATAATGCTAGGCGATATATTATTCTAGGATATATAAATAAGCAAATAAATAAATGAATAAGGTACGCACAGTTGAAAACACACACAGTTAAAGAATGTATTATACTGGCAAAATTTTCCCTTCAACTTGTCATGCAACAATGCAATGAATTGCTATTTGAAAAATGGTGGTGTACAAATTTGGCCAACTACATTTAAGTTGTAGCAACTTGTTGCATGAAGTCAATAAGGCATGAGATCAACATTGCACACAATTATGCATGTTGCTGTAATTTAATAAACAGATAGTGGAACAACGTTAGTTAACATCTAGGAGAAGGGGTGAAACAATTATTTTTGAAAGTGTGCGTTGAATCACGTAGGAAAGTAAAACCAAATAACAGGCCTAACCTGTAGTATAAGTCATACTCTTGGTGCATATCCTTCAGGTCTTCTGGACGAAGGAAGTACTGCATGGCACAAGTGATCTCCACTTCCACCTTGTCTTTAGAGAATGTCACAATCTTCTTGAGCTCCTCGTAATGAGCATCAGCACTAAATGTTTTGAATGTATAATCTGGACCAATCAAGTATCGGCCTGATGTGTACACTTTATCTAGCTTCACCTTCCCTGTTGACCTTTGCTTCCGCAGTCCCAGCTGAAAAGTAAAAACACCAGTACCCACTATTAATTGTCCCTGATCCAAGGGCCATTGATGGGATTGCATTTTTATAACTTGTTCTAAGGCCTTTCATTTTCAAACAAAAAGGGAGAGCAAGAAATATATTTAACTGAAAAACACCATGCATTACATAACTTGGATTACGTGTACTTAAGGGGTCCGTGGTTGAGTGTCAATCGATACTCTCAACTGATACCCTCAATCAATATCTCGATCAATACTCCATCAACATCCCGATCAATACTTGGTTGACATTCTATCGACACTTGATCAACATTCCGTCCATAGTCGGCGGACTTATATGAATCAATTGAAATTTGGTTGACTCTTGACCGAGATGTCGATGGAGATCGATTGTCAACTGAGGTGTCGATGGAGTGTCAATCAAGTAGCAATCAAGGGTCAATCAAGGGGATCGATCGACACTCAACTGGGATGCCTTTAGTACACATGATATGATAAATTAACACTTTCATTAGCCAGGTCACACAAGGTCTTGACACAAGTGAAAAACCTGTGAATTATCCTGTGACACAGAAATGCAGCACAGTATACACTACAGTACATTTTGCAGGGCTACATATGCAAAATTTAGAACCTGTAAAAAAATCCTGTGGATTTCTTTGAATGAAATCAACCTCTGAAGAAAACTTATGAATTAAACATGAAGGAAGTAATGTCTTGAGAAACCTCAGGAAAAAAATTGCAAAAAAACCCAAAAAATTCAACTGGTTCTTATCCATAGTGTATAATACCCTTGGATATTCAACACTCCAAATGGTTATAGAAAATGATGTACAGCATGCAGCACTCCCCCAAGGAGAACCTCTTTCTCCCAGGTTATTAAAATGCCCCCCATTCATTAAGACACAATGGTTGTACTGTAAAATGACTTAACTTTCTGTCCAGAATTGTGACTTCAAATTTTAATGAAAGCTTAACAACTTACAGCTAAAGCAGCTGTGAATTGTGATTTAAGACCTTATCCACTAAAAACTTCCCCTTGACTTCAAGTCAGAAGACAACCAACGGCCATGTGACATATTTCAAAGATAGCTGAAGATCACCCAAAACCTTCAAGGCAGGAAAATAATTTCAAAAGCCACTTGCCCAGTGGGCCAATACATTTCAGTTTTCACTTGCCACCACTAAAATACTACTTGCCCAACAGGTGCAGAACGAAGGCAAGCAAAGTATAATTGGATTTTAAATTGATCCATGCTTTCAACTCATTGTCTTGCTCATCTTGCAGTCACAAGTTTTGAAATTGTTTTTTAAATTGGAAATTATCACTAACAAGACTACCAACATAGACTAATTTCACTTACCCACTGGACCGGGGGGGGGGTACTTTGGGAATTTCTGGGTGGGGATGTGCCGCTGGGACCCTGGAACCCTTAGCCTATACCAGAGCTAGTTCAGCTGAATTTTGCTACCCTATACTAGAGTAAACTCCCCAAA
>Ga0126339_10000337_pt1 | contig 24270 bp, 16 predicted proteins | sample OrbTmetagenome_2_FD_92532 | JGI IMG/M metagenome (GOLD analysis project Ga0126339, IMG submission 92532) | Coral microbial communities from Petempiche,Puerto Morelos, Mexico - Orbicella T R C metagenome | ecosystem: Host-associated > Invertebrates > Cnidaria > Coral | place: Petempiche,Puerto...
TCCGCGCGGATATATGACGTCAGGATGGCGCAATTTGTTCTAAAAATAGAAAAATTGTCCCATATCATAGGTGCGCGCGAATCCGCAGACTTACGGTCTCCGTCCCCGATTATGGCTCCTGGTATAAGTACAATACAAGATGCAGCTGGACGTTATAATATCAAAGTGTGTCGATAAACAGGTAAGTAAATCCATAGTAGAAAGGCGTAACTAAAGACTTGTGTTTATAAATTCACAGAGTGTCTGGAGCCTGCGTCCAGAGTAATCAGCCGCTGGAAGAATGGAAACTACTACAAGGGTGAAATCGAATCAATAACTAACAGAGTAAACGTGTTGTTCGACAATGGTGCTCGACGGGCTTATAACCCTCGTGATAACGTGGATGTAGTAGCGGATCGCATCCCTGATAATACCGACCTGCCATGGGGAAGTCAAATTCTCGTCAATCGACCCAAGTCCCGCGCGTTCGAGATTGGGTACATACGGGACATCAAGAATGGTCGATTTGTGATTCTGTATGAGAATGGTGATATGATACTTCATACTTTGGACCAAATACGAGCATTCAATAAATCACAAATCTGTGGTAAGTGACAAGGTAAACAACCTAGTTCTCTCATCTTCTCGCCTTTTCTTCTCTTCGCTCCGGCCGCGGTAAAGCGGGAAGATGAGAGAACCTGCGAACGAGGTTGCGAGGCAAACTGCATAATATCGATATACATCACGGCATATATACTCCACACTATTTACCTCCTAGGCAATACATTTTGCTGCAAACACCGAGAAAACCAATTTGAAGTGAGTTTACTTAGATGTTTGAAAAGGCCGGCTTCGTTCCAAACCATTAAATGGCCAACTTCGCCTTTTTTGTTTTATTCTTTCTGCTAGAGCAGACAGTTCTTGTAGTCCCCATGCTATAATTCGTGCAGGTCTCTATAAATTTCAAATATTCGATATAAATTAGTATGGATAATCAAATGATGACGAGTGAAATTTTTTCATAATTTCACGAGTGTACCATTTGATTAATTACCTTTTAATATCATAAGTGACCAATTACGCTTACAAACGCGAGTTTTTGACTTGTTTATTGTATTGAGAAATATCGCGCCAAACGTTCCCCTTGCAATTCTGTAATTTTACATGTGAAATTATAAATTAACGCTGAAATTTCTCGCCAGAATCAAGTAGTAATTTGTCACCCATGATATTATGGATAATTCATATGAATGCGTAATGAAATTACCTTCGCTTTCTATTGCGCTATAGATGAGCCTGCATACCTGGGCTGTTTCCGTGACAACCTACCCAGAGATCTTCAGGTGTATATTCCCACTCACCCAGCTACTATTGGCGCATGCGTGGACACGTGCAAGTCCCAGGGCTTTAGCGTTGGAGCCTTGCGCAACTCAGATCTGTGCTTCTGTGGAAATGCGTACAGGAAGTCCAATCAGGTGGCAGATAAAGAATGCGACATGCCTTGCTACGATAACTCTTTTGAAGTTTGCGGTGGATTTATGACCTTTTCGCAATATTGGACGGGTAGGACTGAAACGTTTTGTAAACAGCTTCTTCCTCTGTCAGTCACCCAAGTTTCGACTCCATATTAACCGTACTGAGAAACATTTCCATCCTCCATCGTCAAGGAGCTCAACGCCATTTTAACTTGACAATACGTACAAAACTACCTTTAAATTGAAGGAAACCTGAAAATAATGGTTAAGTAACATAGAAAAAAGCCAAAGAGATTGCAATAAACTATGAAGGAACAAGGATGCTGAAGGATGGAGAAGGTTACCAGGCTAAACTTTTCAAGATACGTAAACCGTTACGTTACTCCTTTCATATAGAGCATTAGAAACAATTCTAGGCAAATCTTCATATTACACTGAGTGGTTCCTTTAACAGCACTGTAACGATTGTTTCCATCACTTCTATCTTTCAGGTATTGTGGACTCTACGACTGGAACAATCCCTGGTACGAAACAATTACGAGCGCTTTTATAACAGAAGTCAGGCAGCCAAGGCATTTCTCTGTGCATTAATTTAAATAGCTTTTTCAAACATTTTCAAACACTGACACATATTTTTCGCGAAATTAAACAGAAGCCATATACATTTCTTACCATGTGATTGTTAGTCCTAGCATTAATCTGCTCTTTGAAGTACAACTCAGTCTGATCTTAATAAGTACGTCATACTAGATAATTTGCATTTAAGCTAGTTATTCTAAAATCACTTGTATATTAACTCTATTTCTTTCTTTTTTTTTTCATCCAGGAATACAGAAGCATTTTATTCCTTCAAATGATCCGATCCCATGGGAGCTACTCGTGCACGGTATTTGTCTTAGCTTGTCGCTATAAACAGCGTTTTTCCAGGACGTCTTGACCAAGTAAATTGTATTTTGTTAGAGGTTGCTCTTGCAGGAGTTTTACTGAGTTCCCGAAATTAATGCAACATGCTAAATTGGTCATGACATAAGGACATAAGCATAAAGACACTATGTCGTTGTGTTCGCGGGGAACGTTATACTGTTGTGTTCGCGGGGTGGACATTCTGATACAATGGGGTGGACATCCTGATAAAATGGGGTGGACATCCTGATATAATGCAACGTAAAAGAGACGTAAAAGCATGAACATGACGCAATTAAGCGGTTATGTCGTTACTATGAGCCAGGCCTTAGTTGGCAACATCGATTTCGCACATAGTCTCAAAAGGTTTGAGATTGTATTAAGTTTACGCTGCTTTTCTCCCACCCATAGCTCGTTCAAAATACCCTCCACGACATACGCCTGGATCAACACGTGGTTCCCCCTGGTACCAGACTTACGCTAGTCCATGGCCATGGAGAGGTAAGGATACCCGTCTGAGATGTTTCGAATTTATAAGAAATAGCTCGACAAAAAGGAGCAGTAATATTCCTTTCTGCTTAGCACTGCACAAACTGACAAATTAAGGTATTGATGTCCTGTCGGGACTGAAGCGTACTTTACATTGGACGAAGGACCAATCTAAGTTAGCTGGAAAATTGAAAAAGATTTTAAGAATTAATTTATACTAATTTGTTTTCTACCCATAGGGAACACTAACATTGTACCATTCCAACTACAACAGACAGGTGGATTGAGAAGTTATCCCTCGACCTACCAAGGTAAACTACTGCACCGTTTGGTTTCCCATAATTATACAAGTTTGTCAATTAGATGCTATACATACCTCTTGCAATTTCTCAGATGTTACGATTTAAAAGAGTTACTGGGAAAAAATGATAGTGTGACTTTTTTGGTTGAGGAACTAGTCCGAATATTTGTTTTCATAAGGGGCAATCGAGAATCGAAATAGTCTTCACATGAGCAACGTTAAAGAATTAAAAATAGCGCACATATAACTGCTTATTTCCTCATAGCGGGTTCCATGTTGCTTTTGTCAAGGTCTCAAAATTGTAATGACGAAACATAATTTTAGCAGCGTTCAGTTCACTTGATTTAAGGACTGAATTTTTAGCCAGTCATAGAGGCAGCATTAAACTCTCATCGTATTTTGTTTTCTCCAGCTAAACTGATCTACGCTCAAAATAGATATCAGGGTTATCAACGTTATTATGGTGCAAAACCATGTAAGTATATATATATCTCCTCTGTCCTCGATATTATTTATACTTGACATCGCAGTGACTAAAGATTAACGACGCTCCTCCATTTTTTCAGACAGGACAAACTACAATCGGCTTCAACAGCCTTCCTCAAGATATAATTTCCAAATAGGTTAGTTCATAGATTTTTACCGTGAACTTAACATACGACTCTTACACACATTAAAGCAAATAGGATAAAAATTATGGTTTAAAAAATCTTCCTTTAAGAGGTCTTACAAAACAGCTATTTAAGAATGTAAAGTTCTCTTCGATCCGTATGCTTACAGTGTAGCTCGCCTGGAATTTCACGTAATCGGAAAACCTCCGAAGGAAAAAAGATGGCGACTGATTTTTCTTAGACCACGACAACTCTCAAAAAGACGTACAGAAAAGTTCTGTTACTTTCAAACCTAGCGTGCACAAAATTCGTTCATACATTATGGGTTGGGTAAGGCTCGCATGGTGTCAAGGTAAAATGTACAGCCGCCATTTTTTTTTCCATACGGAGCATTGAGTTACGTTTTCGTACAAAATGATCCAGTATTGTTCTCTTGTTTGTTTTGTGTTTCACCTTAGCTACAAACACCCAGCCAAGTGCATATGGTGCTTATCAGAGTCAAGTCAATCGCTGGCCGTACAATTACAACTACAACAGCTACAAGTACAGAAATTACAACTTTCAAAACAGCGCTGCAAACAGACCATATAATGGTAAGCGGAGAAACGTTACTACTGATAAGAAGTATCACTCCAAAGAAGTAAGTTTATGAAAATCTAAATACCGTTGCAAGGCAGATTGTGTAGACTTTATTACTCATACACTATCTTTACTGACTCGTCACCCTCAAACACAAGTGCTGGGACAAGGTACACCTTTCAAAAGCGGTGGAACTAACAAAGTTGTCTCAGAGCATCATATTCCTCCAAATTAACGCGTCGAATTAGCTCACTTACAGATTTCGGGGGAAATTATATCTGCCTGCCAAATTAAACACGCCAGCGAGAGGAACATGTACTCACTCTAATTTCTCGGTCAGAATTCCGTCTTCGAGAATTATTTATGACAATATTCGGGGCTTTCGCCTCTAATTAAAAATTAGACCATGTTTAAAGTAATCAAAACCTTTATGAATTACTTCAATCTTGAAGTCTTTACAAAAAGCTAGAGAATAGATATGAACTCGGTGATCCGCTGACTGAAGTCAAAACTGCTCGCTTCCATTGACAATTCCGTGAATTTTCCTCTCAGGTTATCAAGGTGTTTATCAAAGGAGACCTGCTCCAAGACCTTCACCCCAGGAAAAAGCTAAGTTAATGGGTAAGACCTATGAACAACACGGAAGGATATGTTATAGTTCTCTGATTTCCTTCAATTAATCATACAAAACATCAATGAAAATGAACTTTCATAAATTGGAGTTGTGGGTTTAGAGCATAAAAAGGACTTAGAGCATAAAAATTAGTGCTTGGCTGGTGAGTGTTTAAGACCATACAAACAATATAATTGCACTTTGTAAGAACTGCATGCTTTCTCCTCCCTGTTAAGGCTTGTTGTTGTCAAGGAGTGGTTTAGAAAATACTAACAATATAATTGCATGTTTTAAGAAATGCATGCTTTCTCCCCGTTAAGGTTTGTTGTTGTCAAGGCGTGGTTAAGACCACACATGCGATATAATTGCACGTTATAAGAACTGCATGCTTTCTCCTCCCTGTTAAGGTTTGTTGTTGTTAAGGAGTGGTCAAGGAAATACTAACAATATAACTGCACGTTGTAAGAAATGCATGCTTTCTCCCTGTTAAGGTTTGTTGAAAAAAGTCAGTTGGACATTATTCAAAGAAATCCATGGAACATCCAAATTAGGTACGACTATGAACAGGAACAGAAATTTGCAAACAATTTAGCTTTCTCGATTAAGGGTTACTTACCAGGTGAGGTGACGTTCAGAATTTAATTAGATCCCAAAAAAATTGAAACGAGTACTCGGATGATTTGCTTACAATGCGAGGTCGGTCCTGCCCCTGACATTACTTCATTATGTTTTGCTTTATATCTTTCGAAATATCCCTGAAATCTTTTTAAGTAACTTGAGGTTGGTAGTGACAAGGCATGCACGCATGCTCTCGTGGTAACTCTTCCTCCTCAAGTATGTGCTAAAGTTTTAGTGTTTGATAAGTCAATGAAACGAAACCCATCGGAAATTGTGTAAAAAAGTAGTCAGAAACAATGGACTACTGATATGACATGCGTACTTGTAAATTACTTAAACAAACGTCGTACTAGGTATACTTCCTTTACTTTACTTCCATTGTAGTCATTTTTATTCAAGTAAGACAACATTGAATTTCAGCCAGTTTAACTTATTATCTCAGGTTACTCGCGTAGACGCTCATGTCATGTCGCGCGAGGGTAAGCTAATTAAAGACGAGGAGTTTTCGTGCGCAAAGAGGAATGTAACTACGGCTACCTAACCCGGGCCTTTTTTGTCTCGGCTTTAGGTGCACCCAGATTCTTGGGTTGCTATCAAGATTCAGAATCACGTGACCTTCCTACGGCAGTTCAAGTGAGGCCGCTGACCGTAGAGGGCTGCGTCTCAAAGTGTGGTGAATCGGGCTTCTCCATAGCTGGTCTCCAGTCCTCCACACAATGCTTTTGCGGTACGACGTACAGCAAGTACGGCAGGCTCCTGAATGACCAATGTACAATGCGCTGTACTGGAAACTACCAGGAAATATGTGGAGGAGTGATGATGAACTCTTTGTACTACACAGGTCAGCTGGCAGTCTCACAGAATTTTTCTCAAACTCATTCATAATTCATCAAGTTTAAACAGAGAAAATCATGATCGTGACTGTCTTTGGATATCTGATCTTAATTAGCATAGATTTTTACGATTTTATTTCTTCGTTTTCTCCTTAGTTTTAGTTTCGATTGAGAAGATATATCAAACACTCAAGGCAGTGTTTGACCACATTTCCAAACTCTTCTCGGTGTTTGGAAATATGATCAGACACGGTCTTGGGTGTTTGATATATTACCTCCTTTTCTTATGTTGACAAGCGAACATTGTTTCCAAGAGTCCAGCATTGTAGACTTGGTTACAGTTATACTCGAACCTGTTGTAGGGAGGCACCGTAGGTGTCACGAGTCTCCTCTTAGGAGGAAAAGTTACAATGCCCTCTTAATGGAGGGTCTACATGTAGTATTCAGCTGTGACCACAAAGAGTTGTAACTTATGGCTGAATATCGCACCCTTTTGGCGGTTCACCACGAGTCTACTTGCAATCCACCTTGCTTTTTTATCCGTCCATAATATAAGTTTATCTCTTGACTGCTTTATTTTTCAGGTATTGGCCAAGCAATTCCATACGTGGCACCGCCAAGTAAGTACTAAACAGTAATCTTTCAGCAGGTGAGCTTAACTTCTCAAGGATATTGCACCAAGTATACCCTAGCCCATCTCGTTCCTCAGTTTATGTTATCTGAGCTACTCGCCTGGCAGCATTCTCGAAGAAAAACCTGATTTTTAATGGAGGTTCCTTGCTGCACTAGAACAAATGCCTTTTTTTTTTAACTTTTTGAAGATGATTATTCTGTATGTAAAATTTCTTGGAAACGGAAAGGCTCGAGACAAAGCTAATTGGGTTTTCAATGTTTAACTTTCCATCATTTAAAAATTCAAAGTGATGGCAAAATATTACAAAGAATGTGAAAGAAGCATCGGCAGTTCTTTCCGCGTGCCGCCATCATGGATTTTATGGGGTCACACAGTCGCCGGCTACCGTGAAAACACTGTGACTTAATATCTTGTGTTAGTGCAGCCCAAAGTCGAGTCCTGAATAGCATTGAGATGTGCCTGACCTTTGTTTATCTTTTCTTCAGCTGATGCGAGGACCCAACAGATAACCTTCACCAAAAACACCCCAACAAACTCTCAATGGATTGAAAAATCAGGACGAAAACAAAGACCTGTAAGTCTGAAAAAACCGTTACAGCCGTTTCACAAGGTCCTCTTACAAAAAGCCAAACCCAAAGTGTCCAAAGGTAAAGACAAACCTGCAAAGAACAAACCGAAGACAACACAGTTGAAAAACAAAGATGACCAAAGTAAAGGAAGACCATTGCCAATACAAGATTACGGAAAGCTAACAAAGATACTTCAAACACTGTCAAGGTGGCGTCAACCATACAAGTCACGAGACAACAGCAAGGACCAAAAGATGAAACCAGCGCTAAGTTATCAAGAATTGAGAAAGGTACTCGACGACATGACTCCAGAAATTGTCAAAAAAATTGCCGACAAAATCATTGCTCACGACAACAACAGAACCAAACTCAGCGACATGAAACCCTTGGGTGCAGAGAAAAGTCTACAGGTACATTTGGAAAGTTCTAAACTGGCAAGCGAGAAAAAGCATGATCCAGGGTTCAAAAGAGTACATGTCAAGAGCTCTAACTACAAGAACTGGAGTAAAAAAGGAAATAGCACTGCTCCAAAAGTAAGGAACAAACATGAAGACGTTGTTCTAGAAGATGACGCCAGACCTATCACTTCGAGTAGAAACGGCGCTGCGACGAAAGGGCCCGAAAACAATACTTCTGAACAAAGCGTTTCTATGACAATGGACCCTAAGGTCTTATCTTCGGGACCAGTCAATGGAAAAGTATTGATTCAATCAACTCCACAAAACAATATTTTTAGCACTGATACTCAAGAATCCACGAGATATGCAACAAAGGCGGTTGTTAAGGTGCAAACTGCAGACGGCACCAAAATTCCCAGCCTGCCATCGTTTATCCCAATAGCTGACAAACGGAAAAAACACAGATTGAAGAGTAATCCAGTTTCCTCAGATAATCAACAAAATGGGAGCAAGCAACTACAGCCATCACACAAGGAATTAATGTCAGACAAGCAGTCCAACAAGCGAACGTTCGTGCATTTTATAGTAAAAGAAAGCCATGACAAGAAAAAGAAACTTTCCAAGAAGAAAAGCGAGTCATCATGGATTAAACCACATTTAGATTTAAATGAAACGGAAAGCACTGATGGCGACATTGTCTCCCTCTCACAGGAAGAAACAAAGACTCAAGCGAACGCTAGCATCAAAACTAAAACAGAACAGAAAGTTACGAGTCAAGAAAATCAAACAGCTTTCGAAGGTATTCCGTTTAAGATAAATCCTGCACTAGTTACAGAAGATGTGGACGAAGTCTTTGGAATAAACAATATACCTTCAAACAATACGCCCGTGGAAAACAAAATGAAAAGCACAAAGAATGTAGCCTTTCAAATTGCAAATAAGACCCTTTCTGAAAAAGAGCAAAAGTCTACAAAGAAAAAGATTATACATCCAGAACAGGGTACTAAGATGATAGTTCTAAAGCATCCACGAATTCCAAACAAGGTTCTACATGTAGAGGCCAAATGGAATGGCCAGATTAACGTAAAAGCAAACTGGAAAGAAGTGATGGAACCAGAATCAAAACCAAAAAAGAAATCTTCTGTGAAGAAAAAGAATGTGAACCACAAGAAAAAGACAACGAGAAAATTTAAAGAAAGCAGTGGAGATGATGAAGGGAATGACGATTACAAATTTGATGACAGTGGTTCAAGAAATGAGCTATTATGGAGACATAGCCGACCACTAAAAGATAAAATCACCTAGAACATCACATCACTGTAATTTATATAATTATGTAAAGAATGTCTGTACAATTATGTTCACTGTTTCCTTGTTTTGATACAGACTGAAGTGATAAACAGCCTGTACATGAACCAAATTTCTACAGCAAGACCAAGGCAAATCTCTAAATGTTGTCCGCTAGATGCGGACTTGATCGGACCCTGATCTGCTGTTGAAAATGAGCAGATCAAAAGACACATATGAAAACGGATAGTCGATTCAAATTTTATTATTGTAGAAGGTAAGACTGCCGGCAGAGCTGCATCTGAGTTTTTGCGTCAAAGACTTCTATGATGATGTCCAGTGACCGCGGATCTTTAACACTCTTCGTGCAAGATAGGAATCCCTCTAGTACCTGGCCTGTGTAAGATAAACAGCAAAGATTACATTTTCATGTATGTTCTTTGTATCTAGTTAGTTTACCAGGAAGACCTATACACTTTTCATTTACAGGAAACGGTCTCTTTACACTGAAATGAAGAAGGCAATTTTCACGAGTTAACACTTCAACAGAATCCAAGCCAAATTGGAAAAGTGAGGGGGTTTTCATCCTCGCCACTGCTATTGACATTCCCTCTTTGAAAAGTTCCTGTTATTTTTACAAATTCAAAGTATCACTGTTGCTCTTTCCATGTTTTTCTCTTTTTCTTTTCGAGCAGACACTTACAGACTGGTTACAGACCATAAAACGTGTTTAGTTAGATCCAACCCCTTGCCAACAGACATTCTTATATTACAAATAATGTATAATTAATAACAATCAAATATCATTTCTTGTCTATACAGGATTACCCCTCCAATGAAAATATATGTTAAAAAGCTTCTTATATAATATATTTTTGAAATGCCACACCCACTTCACAAAAAGAGGCAATTGCGATTCTACGGTCAGGAAATGCTGGCGTAGAATAATCAACATAATGGAGGTCCCAACTGATAGCCATGCAATGTACATTTTATGATCAGAGGAATTGACTTTTAGTTTCTTCGGCCCAGTGGAAGGAAATTTAAGATAATAAACCAAAAAGCGGCCAAGAAAAACAAACATTACCACGCACCCTTAGTAAGCTTGCTGCTTAGCAATTACTGAGATGACATATTTAGATAACATAGACCTTTTTAACATATATTTAATCGGATTAGGAATAAAGAAGCTCAGTTAATTAAACTGAATTAAAAAATGAAAGAGAACAATTTAACAATACAGTATTACTAATGACATGAGCCAAATTTTAATCATACACCAAGGGAAATAGTGGATCGAGATTTTATATAACAATTGATACTCAACTAAGTAGCAAGTATGGGACTATCATACTCGCATAGTTCGCCTTTGTAAACACAATCTAATTGTAGAGATAAGCAATAAAATAAACGTCCTTTTTCTTACCTTCTGTTACGCTTATTGGCTGCTCGAGGTACAATACAGTTTGTTTCCAATGTGTTGATGAGTTGGAAGGACTTGTGCTAAAACTGACCTGAATTAATCGAGAAAGCGCCATCTTACTTTGATTTGGGAGGTGAATATTAAAATAACAATCAAGACAAGAAGCTGACGTTACACCAGTATACAGTAAAAGAGCCATTACATTGACCAACTAATGTCGTACCTTTTCATCACAGTGCTTTTCGAAGAAGATATCAAAGTATGCTACAAAAGCCTTAAAAGTAAACAAGAAAGGAACGGTTAAAGATTGCTGTCAGTGGAGAAATGTGAAAAGTGAAAATCCTTCCGGGATAGCGGCATAATTTGACCATTGCAAATTGACATAGGTGAGCAGGTAAATAGTTTAATCGCAGGCCTCTCTGCCAGAGAGAGAAACAGACCGAATAGAGCAAATATTCCGTGTTAATTACCAAGCAGTCCACAATGCTGGTCAATACATTTGATCTCGAGCGTGCTTCTGCGATTGTTCAATTCGGGTGGAAAATGGCCGCCAACATTGACAACAGGTTCCGAATAAGACCAAGTACTTAACGGCGAAGCTCCTGAACGACTGTCTTTATCTTCGTTAATATATTAAAACACTAAATCAAGTTAATAAACAACTGCTATCTATTGGTAACAACTAAGGCTGAGCGTTCAATTAATCAACAAAGAATAAAGTAAACTGTCGATTGAACATGTTTCATCTTCTAACACCGTTATGGTGATTTACTTGTAGAAGAACACAATAAATGTAGTAGATCTTTTCAAGGGGCTGTTTTAAAATGTAAAAAGCAAAACCTGAGCTTACTTACTGAGCACAGACTCTCTTTCGTTATTTCAACACTGAAGGGTGATTTGAACTGCAGATGAGCTTGCTCGCAGTTATTAACATCCAAATCCTGTAAAACCAAAGTGAAAGGCTATACCATGTTGTCCTATGTCTTGAATAAACTTCTTGTTTAATGTAACGCGGCGCTTAAGGCCAACAATAATTAAATCAACTCAATAGGTAAAAATAAAGATTTCAAATCAAAATATTGACAAAAGCAATGCACCCACGAAGACCCAGATAACAACTACCGTGTGGCACTAAATTTTTGCGGGGAGTTTATTTTTGCGAATCGACGATTGTTTTTGCATCTTGCGAGAACTAATTTTTACGATTGCAAAAGACTGGTTTTTCTTGCTGGGTATTAATTTTTGCGATTTTCGGAGAGTTGCGTTTAAATGAAATTATAACATTTTCGCGTTTTTAAATTAAACTGCATGCAATTGACAGGTGAAACGACATGTAGGGATGTAAAAGACGGTAACCCAGTAACCAGTGTCACTCTATCACAGTGACATCGTGCTTTTGTGTGGCTGATGGCAGCAACAAGATTCTACTTGTGATGTTTGTATGTATAATGCTCCAGTGGAGAAATTTTTTGCGGACACCTTTTTTTTGCGAATCGTGGAAAAAACCGCAAAAATCGCAAAAATTATAACCCGCAAAATTTTAGAGCCACACGGTACTATTAAACAGTGGATCATTGGATAACGCGATCCAAGAGGTTTCATTCGCTAAACCATCATGGTATATGAGCCATTATACCATGCTCCACAAATTTGGTGTGCGTAAGCGTGATTTTTTAGGCCGTTTTTATTTTTATTTTAGTTTAGTTTTCTACTATATTTTGGGGGCGCTTTTAATAAATCAATTATTCCACTCGCGCTAGTTGGATATGAGATGATTGTAGCCAAATCGGCGCTACGCACCTCGTTGGCTATCTACCATCTCATATCCAAAGCGCTCTAGTGGAAAAATTGTGTGTCGGCTTTCAAAAAGTGTCGGCTTTCAAAATTTTCGCCGGCGGTTATTTTGCCCTTATCAACGCAATACCAATAATTAACTGATAAATGTTTTCTCTTTGAACTACTACCAAGGAAGCAAGACATTTTCTTTGAAACTAATGGTTTTTATATTCATTTTCTGTCATAACTTCAGTTTGTTTATTTTAAACGAGAGCCTTTTTGCATTACCTTGACGGTACATCGGGAAGAAATCTCGTCTTTCGGGTCGACAATCTCCACAGACGGTTCTGTACAAACAGATTTTTTCATGCAGCTCATTTTAAAGCCTAGCAAGAGAGAATATGAGTTTAGATATGAACTTCTCTGTCGTATTTAATTTCTAAAGTTTCAAACATTAATCAAACAGTCTTAGCTCTACACAAGTTCTCACCGTAAACGTCATCCCAAAAGCTGAGTTTCTGTTGTACTTTTTGACTATTTCCTAAAGCTGCGAGGCATAATGTACATCGATCTGGGTAAACTGCAAAAAAAAAAAAAAAAAATAGGGAAAATCAATTCATGTATAAAAGCCAATTTCCAACGCCGATGTTTAGCTATAGATCATAAGAGATGGAGAACAAATTTGATAGAATTGCTGTCGGCATGTTAGGTGCACGAGTACAGACATCAGAATCAAATCCGCCACTGTCACGTACAGAGGATGACAGAGACGGTAGTCGTGATGAATTCAATGCGGGAATTGCACTTTTCATAGTTGTTCTTCTTCTTATATACATGTATTAAAATGCGGGCGTCGTTGTCTTTGTTATCGTCATTCTGACATTGGGTAGGTAGTCGCGAGAGGTTACTGAGCGATAACTTACGAAAAGCGCTCGTACAATCGAAGAAACTTCGGGCATTTCTACGAACATGACCTTGAATTTGTAAATGAAATCCGACTCTACGACATCCGCACGAAAATCTCGACGGCACCTTTCGGTACCTTCATGCACGTTTTTTTTTTTATTATTATTTTTATTATTATTTTTTTTAATTACTCCTGCATTTACAAACGCGTTCAAAATGCAAAAGAATCTTACCGCAGCCTTCTGATTTCAGCCATTTGTCTCTCGCGAACAACACTGTGTCTAGCATTGACTCAAACAGAAGAAAGTAGCCCTGTAAGGAAAAAACAGACGGATCCGTTAGTGGGAATTTGTAGCTCATTACACCCTTCATAAGAAGGTGAATCTCTTTTTCACATCGCGACATCTGTGGAGCTAATGAATCTTCAATACTTACCATCCACTCTGATATAATAACATCTACCTAAAGACGATAAACAGACCAAGAAACGGTCAGAAAAAACGAAATGGTAAAATCGTCACATAGAAAACTCTTGACAAGTATATGTACTTTTATCACTGATTTCCCCACAGTTAAAAGATACCAGAAATCTATTTAAAACCAATTACGAGAATCAGATAGTTATTTTAATTTAGGTTTACCTTGTCAACTGGTAGCGTGACTTCCTCTGCTTTTCCTTTTATCAATGTGATAACATTTTCCAGTCCATTTTCCCTACAACGAACAAGAAGAATAGTGTTCGCCCTATTCGTATGATGTACAGCTGTAACATACGGTAGCATATGGAAGGGGGATTTTCATCACATGAATCGAAACGTTAATTGTGTGAATCAACTAAGCCAAATGTATTCATTTCCACATCAAACGTATTAGTTACCAACATGGCGTTCTAGTTTTATTCCGACGAAGCGAAACGTTTCAGGAAGTGCCTGCTAAATTTACATGTATGTAGGTCTACATAGATCACACGAAAATCTTAAACCGCAGACTTTACCTACATATCTATCATACTCATTGTTAAAATAATTCATTTGACACATTTCAGTCCTTTCTATTCCAGGTTAAATGTTAACTGCTCTGAGCAGTCCTATGCCATAACAACGTTGTGTAAATGATTAAGCGTTTAAAACGGGAATAAAGTACCGTGTATGCGTTCATACAATTTAGTTGAGCTTCGATACTATCCATCAGCAGTCAGCTTGCCTTGTCTAAGAGACAAATGCTTTAGTTAAAACTTTTAGTTTCACGGTGTGTGACCAACAGTTATCGCAGAAACGACACTGAGGCTTACCTAATAATATCCATGGCTTGGTAGATTATCTCTGATTGGTCAATACCGATCACATGACTCGCTCCAGCCTTAGCTGCGAACATGGACAGTATACCAGTTCCACATCCAACATCTAAAACAACCTTCATAACGAGTAAAAAACCGGTTATAAACTGGAAATGACTGCAAGAACTGAATAACATGCGTGGCATAAATGAGGCAACAGAAAACCCGCGCCCACATTTTCCAAAACACTCGCTCAGCGCATGGACTGAGAATTTTTGAAGCACTCTCCGTTTTACCGTTGGTATCCGCAAAAATCCCATTGACACAATACAGAAAGAAAGAGAAAAGAAGAAGACATGTAAAAGAAGAAAAGTGAATAGGACACTTGTAGGCCAAATAACGTTAATTGTTCATCCGCCTTTAAACTAATGTGGTTATTAGAGAAGAGCTATTTTACGAACTCGTACCTTATCTTTGAAAATCGCCGGGTTCTTGAGTATAAAATTCCTGTAACTTTCTGTTCTTGTGGTATCCTAGTCACAGAGAAATTACGTTAATACAAGTACTCACTTTCGTTCTCTAACAAAATGATTACGGAGACATACTTGATTTAACAAATAAAACTCATCTGAAATAAAGGGCCGATGGCGGCGTTTACATGCAAACATAAACTGGAGGAAAGCCGCATATTAAACGTCAACTCGAACCCACCCGCCCCAAGAACTTTGGAGATTTTTGCTGGTCAAATCAACACGAACCGACTCCAAAGTCGTCAAAAAAAGATGTAGTAATCAGGTCTTATGTATGACTGGCCAAAAGAACAAAGAGCAAATTGCATGAATTTCTTGATACACACGTAAATTATTTACAAACCAAAACGCCAAAACAGCCATTCCAGATAATAGATATCTGAAGCCATATGAAAACACTGTATCGAGCCTTCTAAGCAACCGCTGAGCAAAATCAGCAATGAATGATATCAATTTTCACACCTTCAGCATCTCTTCGTGAATTCCAAAATGCGCATATGAGCTGAAGTAAGGATCATCGTCAACGTCATCACACGTTGCACAGACTGGCTTGGATCTGAATGAATTACAAGAGCACCTGCTGTGAGTTAAGGCTACTTCAAAAAAGCGTCACATCAATGCCCTGCGTCAATTTACTGCTTGCAGAAAAAACGTCGGTGACATAAGTGTCCAAAATTGGTATTTAGTCTTACCCCTTAGGTATACATTTGCCGTGCAGGATGACTACTGAGAACAAAACTCTCTTATTGATAACTGAAGAAACTGTTCTTTACTAATTACATGTACACCATGTAAGTAACACGAGTTGAACAGCCCCTTATGAGATTCATGTAATGGGCATCCGTCAGTCTCCAGAGACTCTATGGATAGGCGCTCTGGGTGATAGTTGATCTGGCTCTAGTACAGCGTCGGATGTGACTGGCCAGGCCGATTGTAGCCTGAGAACAGGCTCCCGGTGAGCCCGAACGAAGTGAGGGAGTCTGTAGACATTCTACTGATGCCGCCGTTTTATGATACCAGCTCCTGGTATCATAATATGACTGGTTAAATCGCTGATTGTTGACATCTTTGAGATCAATATTTGACAGATCTTTATAAACTGCAGTTGACCGCCCTACACGACTCCTACGGTTCATGACAATTGTGCATTTGCCGTTCTCTTTTCATTTTCGGTCTCACGACCTTGCATTATTTCTCATGTGATTCTTAAGGGTACTTAATTGTTGGATTTATGCTCTGTTATGAGGAGGAATTTTAAGTAGGGTGGAGCCGTTCATGGCTGTGCTGTAGCAAATTCTTTTAGAGGTCGGAATCTACATGTCGTTTCGCGGAATTTGATACCTCTATCATGTGCCTATAATTTCTTTAAGCCCTTGACAAAGTTTGAAATATTCCGCGAACATGTTGCTTACTTGCACTCTACATGAAGACGCCGAGCCCGGCTGTTTGATTAAGTCGATTTATAGAACTGTTCGCCAGTACAGAAAACGTAGCTTCTTGACAGGTCTAATTACCTCATTGACTGATTTGTTACAGGCTAATCACCAAGGGCGGATAGGCACATCAGAAACAAAGTCTACAGGTTACGCCGTCCCGCCCGTCCCGCCCCGATAGCTTCATTTTCCAAATTCTTCAGTTCCGCGCTCGCCGAGTTTTTTTTCCGTCGGGAGCCTGTTCGCAGGCTAGGCCGATTCAGGAGTGACTGTCTCTCTTACACTGGGTGCAGATGAGATTCATACAGTAATACTACACAAAAAGGGCAAAGCTTTAATTTATATTAGGAACCTGTAGAATTACAATTTGTGATTGTTCAATTAACGACAAAAAAAAATATCCCTTCCTCTTACTCTTAACTTTTGTTCTCTGACTCCCACATAAACCCAGCTTTAGTGACTTTTACTTAGTTACCTGGTGTGTCATATTGGGTTAACAAGATTCCTATCAGTACGTACACGTACCATAACCTTACCTATTTTGACTTTGCTGATCTTCAAGTAACACATTTTGCGCTACAGACCTATTGTAACAAACAAAACATGTTCAAATAAGTATTGCTCCAAAACAATTGTTTTTGTGTTTTGTTCGGCACAAAAATCCTGAGGCATTGATCCTCACTTCGTGTTCAAGGAATTTTTGGGCCCAACAATACGAGAAAAACTACTGTTTGGCAGTCTAATTAAATATCAACAATATCTAGAACAACTGTATAAAATGCTATTATATACCTCAAATGAAAACCCCAAAAATTGATTAGGTTGCCTGGCTAGCAGTTTGCGACAGCACCCTTTTACACCCCTGAGCAACAGCAAAGATACCATGAGAGCAAAGTGTCTTGCCCTGTAAGAGCACAGTACAATGATGCTGACCAGGGATGAATCCTAAGACTATGACTGGGTCAGCTTTCATGGAAGGTCTGTTTCGTGTAACTGTGAATGTTGTATTATTGTGTTTCCTATCATTAATAATGAATTTGTTATGTTTTACCCAGAGTGAAATCAAAGTAATTACCTTAGCTGATAAATGTCTTCCACTGCTCTTGCCAGATTTGCTTCGGCACAGTGAGCACGATCTTCCAATTGTTGAAGCCTTAAATTACAACATCACAAATTAAATTGGACAGTTACAGCACATTCACTAAATGGCTGCACACAGATGTGTCAAAGATCAGTAACTAAAACAAGCAAGGGCAATAGAGCTGAACTCAGTGAATCCTACAGGCAGCAAACAACATCTTGAGTCTATTACAGAGTCCATTTACAATGACAAATAAAATTATCAAATGGATGTCTATTATAATTATTCTTACCTTTGCTTCATCTCCAGATATTGTGAGTATGGTACACTGGCTGCAGAGAGAATAAACAGGTACATGGAGCAAAATAATGTATCAATTATTGTTTTACTGCAAAAAGGCTATTTTCATGAGGGATCAATGCACAATATGCTACCTTCTTGTTGATTTCTTTCATCAGTGTCCTTTTCAACTTCCACATCAGAATCATCATCAAAATCTACACAAATCACAAACAAATTAATAGAGTACTAGCTGAATTATCATCAGCGAGTATGCAAATTCATGTTTAGGACTTTTTTCTATCTCTAATTATACTACTGTAGGGAAATACAATAGCAGAGCTTATAGTTGTATAAACTTGAATATTGCCAATGTAATTTTTATATTTTAGGAGGAATTAGCCTGTCTGACAGTGGCATACATGTACTTTTAAAGGCTTCCATTGCTAACCCTTTGATGACACTGATGCATGTGCATCAATGAAGTGACCGATGGCTAGAGGTACAGATGGATAGATTGAGGGACAGATACAAGAATGAATGGATGGACTGACTGATAACTCACCTAGTGACCAACCAACTGACAGATCAACTGATTGATAGACTGACTGACTGACTGACTGACTGACTGACTGACTGACTGACTGACTGACTGACTGACTGACTGACTGACTTTTTTCAATTTGATTTATTTCATTTTAAATTTTGGAAAGAATTTATAAATTTTAATCTTTCCTTTCAATTAGTCAGTCAGTTAATTTGTACTGAACAACTGAGTTCACTTTCCAGCTAACTGCTACATTGTACATAACAAATATTTATTACCAGGTAAAAAAATTACCACATACCATACTGTAAAAGCCCATCATCAGGAACAGTTGGTTGTAAAAATGCATCACTTTCCCATGGCAAAGGAGGAGTAACATTCTTAAGACTCTCAGAAGATGGTTTCTTTCAAATGCAAATAACAAACAATAACGCAATGTGAAGAAGTGAAGAAGTTCTTTAAAAATAGTAAATGAGATAAGGAGACTCACAGAAGAGCACTGTATCTTCTGATAATCAAGAGGGCCAGTAAATAAAGGAATTGAAAATTCTACTACATGTAGATTAATTTGTACAAATTATTTTGGAGTTACCATTTTTCTGATGAAATTAATAAGTTTCATGCATCCATAAAAGTCCAGTCCTAAAAGAAAAGGAAAAAAAACAGCAGGTTTGCCAGACAGTCCCTACAAATTGCTCTGGTGCACTTTGATTGGGAGTAAAGTGTGACAAGTACATAAGTCCTTATAAACAGTATACTAACTGACAAGTTTAGCACAGGCTTAATTGAGCCCTATAGTGTATGTATGTCTTCAGAGTGGCATTTTTCATGTCAAATATCAACCTCCCCTCTTGAAGCTGAAATAAGCCTGGTAAGAAAGATCTTTCTTTACTGTTTTAAAGGATATGTTGAGCAAGTCCAGCAGAGTAAATCTTTATTGAGGATATCTACTTCACCCCAGAGTATTTTACAGAAGGGTCCTCCAACAAAAATTACAAATAACAAAACTAAATGGCAAAAACAGAGTTTGTATCACCATTATTTTTTTCATTTCATCAACCTACTATGCATCCTCCTTATCTTAAGAAGGTCAATTCCATGAGCTGAGTCACAGTGATTCCAGACATTTTCAGCATTTTTAAAGCACTCCTTACAAAACAGGCAAATGATAGAGCTGCCCTGTTCTTCTTCTTCTTCTTCCATTTCTTCCCACTCATCTTCATTTTCACTTTCACTTCCTGCAAGTTAAATAAGAGACGCACTGATAACTCCTAAAACACATTCTATTTACTTACTGTTTACATGAAATCTTTCTGACATGGCCAAGTTCCCAGGGGCTCATTTCTGAGGAGGGAGGGATGGGTAGAAAAAAGAGAGATAAAACGCAAACATCTCAGCTAATGAACACAGAGGTAGAGATCTGATCTAATCGAGAGAATAAAATTTATTAAATTTAAGCTTATGGTCATTTTAGCTCACGTGCTCGACGACCACGAGAGAATCTAATCTTCCGTAGATATTTAGATTTTACAGAGCAAATTTCGAGTAGCTGACCAGTCACGCTTACATATTATGTAAGCTAACTTAATCAGCACTTGTCTACACAAGACAGTATATGTGAATGAAACCTCACCTCCGTTCTTTCTCAAGTCCACTTCGTCCGCCATTTTGATAATTGAGCCGCCGTTTATGAGTGGTCAGCGTGCTTCAGAGCTCGCGACTTTTGATTGATGCATAAATGACGCAAGTAGTTTCTCAATGTCAAAAAATAAAATCAACACAAAATGGCCAAACTGGGCGATCTGTCAGAAGACGAGAAATCGTTGTTTTCTCATTTAAACAAAGGTAAAGAAATTATTTGATGGTTACTGAATATTTCTCGATTAATTTCGTGTCCTTTTTTCTTATTTTTTGGTATTTTAAGGTAATGATCAGGAGGTGACGAGGCTTTTAAGTTCTGGCAATGTCAGGGTTGACTGCTTGGACGAGGTAGGTTATTCTTTAGTTCCTTGTTGTTGTTTATACTTTTTTCGGCTATAATGCATTTCATGCAAATCTATTTGTTCAGCTACATCTACGGGAAACTGATTGAATCAGGATCTGAAGCAATCGTAATTAGAAACAATCATAGACATTACTCGTAGATTTTTAGCACAGAAGGCCACTAGTTTATCAGTTTATACTGTCATGTGTCACCCTCTCTAAATAAAGTTGATTGATTGATTGTTTGATTGTGTTCTTGAAAAACCTTTACGCTCCAGTGACCTGATTATCTTCTTTTATTATTTTATTTAAGGTAATGTTTACTTTTTTCAATCAGAAAAAGCAAGATTTTTCTAGTTTTTTTTTTTTTTTGTCAATTAGATATAATGTATTAATAATTGTGGAAACTCGCTGAAAGCCATTTTTTTAAATTGATCTTATTAGCTTTCTTTCTGCCGAAATCATTCGATCTCTTTAACTAATTTTATCTGACTTTTATCCTTATAATGTCTTACTGTTCAGCATGGAATGACACCTTTGATGTGTGCAGCATACAAAGGCAAAACAGAAATGTGTGAGTTACTGCTGGCTCAGGGTGCAGATATTAACTCTAATAACCATGAACACCAGGTAGGTAAAAAGTATTTCCAATTCCAGCTATTTCAGTATAAAGTGCATGTAAGCTAACAAATTGTATTGAACAAACTGTGCCACACTAAGGTTTCTGCTTATGTTGGCAGTTTGTTCAATTGACTTAATTTTCATCATGTTGAATTTTACTATGCTGCCAAAAATATTTGTTAAAAATTATAACTTTTTTAAATCCCTGTGACACATGTACTGCTGCTCAAAATTATTTTGAGATTTGAACTGAAACTTACTTGTTGGCTCAAACAATTACATTCTGGGGATGATGCATGAACACCATGTTACCACGACAAAAAATTCTAGCATATACCAAGTGGTGGAGGTTCAACTGTATTTCAGCTAGTTTGTACTTCACTGACTTCATAACTGACTCCAAAACCTCAAAACTCCCTTGTCCCTGTCCCTCCCACTCCCAAAAAAGATGTTATATGTATCTGAACAACTACTCATTATATGTTTATATGTAGACAAATCTATACTTATTTTGAACCAACATACTGATAAAGAATGTAAGTGTGTAGCTGTCCCGTTATTTTGTAATATATGCATAATTATTTTCAGTGAATGAGTACCCTTAATAATTCTTGGCTGTCACTTATTATCTTTCAATTTTAACACTATCTTTCTATATCTTTTCATATCAGTACACAGCACTTATGTTTGCCTGTCTCTCAGGTGTGTACAAATATAATTTGCTATTAAAGAGTGAATAGGAATCAGTTTCTCTGTTTGACTTATATGCTTTTTTTGTATAATTTTAATGTACATGTATGTACATGTAATTTTCAAGAAAAATGTTGGCTATAGCTATGTAGTTCAAATTATGGATCTTTTCATTTAGGATCTGTGGACACTACAAGAGTATTACTCGAAGCAGGAGCCAAAGTTAATGCAGAGAACAATCTTGGACGGACAGCTGCTCAACTTGGAGCTTTTGTCGGTATGAAAAGGCTTTAAATACCATGGAGTAATACACCATGGAATATCCTACGAGTCACTTGTATTTTCTCAGTATACAAACGAGCCTTTAGGTGACTGTGTATACTTAGAAAATACAAGTGACAAGTGAGATATCCCATGATAATTACCACGTGGAGAGTGTTGCATAACTATTTTATACCATGCCATAGAAAATAAAGTGCCCAACACAATCAATGCAACATACGCGCAGCACATGATGGGAAGGTTGGATGTAATACTGTGGAATATACAACCGCTTTCCTGTATTCTGATTGGCTGTATTTTCTATGGCATGGTATGAAGCACCATATGATGCATTTATACTATACTATAATATACTGTGTAAGAGACTGAAAGAAGATTTGTATAAAAACAAGACAGTCAGGACTATGTTTATTTTACTCCTGCAGGGCAAAGTGACTGTGTTAGCCTCATCAACAACTTTTTGGCAGTGGAGGATTTGGAGTATTATACAAAGCCTCAAGGTTGTAACAGATTTTTACCATAATTACATTTGAATTTTTATTGTGCAATGTAGTTCCTTTTGCAAGTCATTAACTGAGTTGATATCCACATATATTAAGGTTGTTGCAGGTTGTTGGAATGGGTATTTTCACTTCTGGAATGAACAGACCCGATCATTGGTGGTTTTTTTATCTTTCCTTCAAATAAAACAATGCTCAGTGAGTTTGCAAAAGCAGAAGGGTCCCTGATGTGTCCCTTGGCTGTGATAAAACACTGCTGCAGCATTAGACTAACCATTAATCACAAAATGAAAATGCTACACTGCAGTAGAGTGGGCCATATCAAGAAATCTGGACCAATCTAATAACCAGTCAATATTGAGTGATTGAGATGGATTCCACTCAAAGTTTGAGCAATAAGTGCAAATATTTTTTACTAAAAATCCACTCACAGCACAGTAACTTTTGGAATACTATTTAAAACAACTCACTTTACTTCATTTTTCTAAGTGACCCCGTGATTAAAATTGGCAAGCATTCTCAAGAAAGTTAATGTCAACCCTGTAAGAATGCCTAAAGCGTGTTATTGTGTTTTTAAGTAACGTAAAACTACTGTTTTAATTGAAGTATGGATAACTTCAAGTTCAATTTACTCTCACGGGGTCAGCTTGAGAGTGTAAGTCTCGATAAGTTCTTCTTAGCTGTAAAAATATTACCACGCCGTGAGGCTTTTTTGGTAACTTAATTTTTGTCATTATTTCTCGAATGTTCTGCCGAAATCATCTTAAGTGTTCAAACAAGTTTATAATGATGTCTTTCCTGACAGGTTTAGAAAAAGAACCCAAGCTATCTACAGCCTTGGTTCCCATGCTACACAAATATGCTGTCAGTCAAAAATTAAGCCCTGTGAAGGTAATAATTCACCTCTGCTCAAAAACCCATTTTCACTGTGCACTCTCTTTAACACATTGTCCTTAAATTATGTGTACACATGTAGTCCTTTGAAGGACTACATGTACAGTTATCAGTTATGGTATTTTTTCAGTAAGTTTGTCACAAAATACAAATTGATCTTTGCATAATAATTATTAACATGTTAACAGTCAGTTGCCTATTATTATACTCTGCTCCTTGGCTTGAGAAACACCCATCTCTACCCTAGAAAGCTCCAGCATGTTTCTTCTTTTTAAGGAAAATTAATCTTAACTAAGGTCTTTTTTCCTTGATCACCAGATAGCAATGTATCTACAGGACAACTTAGAACTTGTTACAAACTACAAGAGTCTGGTGAAAGTTATGGAACTTATAGTAGAGTCAAATATCAAGTCATCTGAGATGAATGAAGTTCTAGCTATGAAGATACACTATCTCGCATTTACGTTAAAAAAGTGTGCACGGTGGCATGAAGGGCTGGATGGGAAAGATGGAATTGATGGCTTCATAAAATAGTGAGTTACCTTTAGTTTGTTGTTTTGAAGTTGCGATTTGTGATTTTGTTGCTATAGTAGATTTGGATTTACTCAGGTCTATAGCATGCCCTTATGGATCAAAACAAGTCTTACAGCTCTTTGTTTTTCTCAAAGTCTCCGGAAAACTTCCATTCACTTCAGAAATTTGTTCTTGAGCCAATTGCAGAAGACTTCGTTCTCCGTCAACTTAAACAGCTGAAAACTAA
>Ga0126339_10000338_pt1 | contig 24257 bp, 11 predicted proteins | sample OrbTmetagenome_2_FD_92532 | JGI IMG/M metagenome (GOLD analysis project Ga0126339, IMG submission 92532) | Coral microbial communities from Petempiche,Puerto Morelos, Mexico - Orbicella T R C metagenome | ecosystem: Host-associated > Invertebrates > Cnidaria > Coral | place: Petempiche,Puerto...
AAAAACATAAAAAAGAGAATTTTTTTAAAAAAAAAAAAAACCAAAAAAAAAAAAAAGGGTTTGTGTTGTTTGGGGGGGGGGGGGGGGGGGGGGGGGGGGAGAACTTACAATTGGTCCTACATCTCCCTCGGGTCCAGGATCGCCAATATCTCCAGGAGCGCCCTAGAAATAAGTAAAAATATCACATGAGAACCCATCAATCAATAATTAATATTTATTTTAGTCTATGAGTCATGAACGCCATGCCCGTATCATCCAAACAGAGTAAAATCTCACTTCATTGCGTTAGTCACAAACCTGTTCTCCAGCCTCTCCCATTGGTCCGGGAGGTCCGGGTGGTCCTGGCGAACCCTGGGTCAAAAGAAACACACTCGTTATTGAGCTACTACAGAGATGTACAGTTCAATTCAACGTGTTGTATTCTAGAGGAAGACATTCTAGTCTCAAAGAAAATCTCAAAAATGGGTCATCAACTCAAAAAGCGAAATAGGTCCAACTATAAAACAATCTTGTTTTAATATAATGGTAACAATGACAGTGTCGATTGCGATGGTTGGGACATGTGCACCAAATGAAGGAAGGTCGAATACCAAAGGATGTCATGAAAGGCGAGCTGGCCATAGGACACCACCTAGTTAGCCATCCAGTCCAGTGTTTCAAGGATGTCTGCAAGTATAACCTCAAACTCACAGGCATCGACACTGACAGCTGGGAACTGCTTGCATACGACCGCAGTGGCTGGCGCCGCGCCGTTCGAGAAGAGGTCAAGAGGGGCGAGGGGCCAACAGCTGGAGGACAGGAGACAACGCAGGAAGGAGACAACGCAGGAAGCAATCACAGCAATGACAGGCCATCAATCCTCCCTCCACCACTTCCTGCGGAAAAGACTGTTATGCAAGGATCGGACTGGTGAGTCATTCCAGACTGCTCCAGGAGCAGTCTTGGCCAACCAAGGCGCCTACTACTACTACCAACAATGACAGCTAATGAAGATGGCAATTTTCAACTTACGTCTGCTCCGTTCTCACCAGGAGGTCCGGGTACACCGGGAGCACCGCGTGGACCCTGCAAAAAACCATTCATTGATTGACTGATTGATTAACGATTAATACCATACTCATCATCAAGCTTATACTCTTACTTCCCAAGCATCATTATATAACAAACATTTCCACTTTAAATCTACATCACAACGAGAGCAATTTAGCTTCACTACTGAAGTATTTAAGTGGCTTATCTCAGGAAATGGTTAAGGCCATTAGGATATGTTTGCCTTTAACGGACACTCAACACGAAAACGCAAACGTTTAAAATTGTTCTCGACTTTTGGCTTAAAAATACATAAAAGTCTAGGTTTTGAACTGCAATCTTTTATATCTCCTGCTAAACCAATTAGGGTACTTGCCGTTGCTTTTGATAAGCGATGGCCTATTCAAAACTCAGGCACGTAGTCGAATTGTTCAACATGACCAGCTCCCAGTTCACTTGACAGCTAAATTCACTGCACCGGTATCGCAGAGGTCATGGGTTCAAATCCCGTTCGAGCCTAAATTTTTATCTTTTTTTTTTTTTTTCAGGCTTTAATTTCACAGCTGCTTAAGTTGTGTATATAACTGCGATAATCAGTCGTGTCTTCATATCTTTCTCCCTAGTTCAAACATATGATCTTTCATATATTCACTTGTATGTTCAAACTAAATCACTTAGACACCGTCTATGGCCTTGTGTTTAGCGTGTTGCTCTCTGGGTCAAACAATCTCAGTGAGTTCTACTGCTGAGGGCCAATTTGTTGTGCTCTTGAGCGAGACACTTAATTCTCTCAGTAAATGGATACAGATTGTTACACGACCTGCCATTGAAGAAGAAAATCAAATGTTGATAGGTACTCACAGCAAGGCCAGAATCTCCAGGGACGCCCGGTGTTCCAAAACTGCCAGGGGCACCCTACAAGAAGAAGCACATTTCAACACATCTAAACTAAAAGGACATGGTTTGCATGGAGTGGATTTTTTTTCCTCAATAAACAGTGTAATCAGTTGACTAAATCTATTTTGAAGTGACCTTAAAGCAAATTCAAACATGATTCGGATAACCCTCTCAAACTCATTAATAATTCCTCAAGTTTATCAAGGAAATCATGAACGTGACGGTGTTTGGATATCAAATCTTAATTAGCATGGGTTTTTACGTTTTTAATTTCTCTGTTTTCTTCTTAGTTTTAGTTTCGATTGAAAAGATATTAATTTATACCAAACACTCAAGAAAGTGTTTAACCACATTTCCAAACACCCCGGAGTTCGTCCAAAATACTCCGCTGCGCGTCGTATTTTCAACTCTCTTCTCAGTGTTTGGAAATATGGCCAAACACGGTCTTTCGTGTTTGATATATCACTTCATCCAACGTCATTACACTTACAGAAAAACCGCCATTGAAACTGTTTGAAGTTAACTTTGCTCATGCCATAAGAGTGCATGAGTCGATTATACTGCACAATTACATATAGAGAGTTTGATAGTGCGGCTTTGCCCGCTGCGTTGTAAGTATTGTTAGAATACTTTGCTTTTACCCGTATGGTGTATAAATACACTCTTTTTTTTTTTAATAAGAATATTGTTTTTCCGGCCGAGGCTGAATACTCTTATTTTTCAGCCGATTTAAGAGTGAAAATATTCTTGTGAATATTCTTAGATTATACCGTATGGCATTTCTGTTTTCGATTGTATTTGGTGTTTGGATGGTGTTGAAGTAATTTTGGAGCCAGCCTACAGACATTATATATGGGTTATTGACCAAGTGTGAGGTCAAGATGGCTGGATATTGGCCAAGTTCTTTTTTTGCGTGTTTATGGACCGTGACGGAGTCGAGGTTCATAAACTCGCAAAAAAAGAACTTGGCCAATATCCAACCATCTTGACCTCACACTTGGTCAATAAAGGATTTATTATATGGCTTTTGGGGAAATTTTTCTTGCGGGACGCGCCGGGTAGTCCCGAGCGGGCAAGATAACTCCATCTTGCCCGCTCGGGTAGCCAATCACAGCGCAGGATTTGATTCATCTTGCCCGCTCACGGAGTTAGCCATATAATGAAGCTTGATATCACACAGATAACTTCTCGCAGAAATGTTATTAGCATCAAACACACGGCTAGTGCTGTTTTTGTTGCTTTTTAGCCAAGTTTGCCGTTTAGAGAAAGGAAGAATTTTATACGGTTTAGTTAAAAACATATAATTGTATTGTATTTACCAATTTTCAACAAACAAATTTAAATTATATTCTTTTCAAAATCTCAGACTTGGATTCATTCTTAAAATATTCTAAAAATTTCACAAATTTCAGCCTCGAAATTCTTATAAAACATATTCTTGTAAAAAAAAAAGAGTGTAAAAGCTGTTGTTGGTTTCGTTATTGTTGTTGTTGTTGTTGTTGTGTACATACCCTTGATCCACGCTCACCGGGGGCACCGGGAGCTCCGGGTGTTCCTGCAAATCCCTGTCAAGATCAGGCAGTAAAAACACATATTAACTTCTGAGAAAGGTTTTGCGGTTTGAAAAGCCGTCGTATGTGATTGCATTTCTATCACCATGCAACTCCCTCATAAATATTTCTATCTAACATAGAAACATCTACATGTGAAACCTTTTCCGTACTTCCTCTAAAATAGATCTCACTTAATATCCGGTTTACGTAAATGTAACTAACTTTCGTACTCTTCCCTTTGGAGTTTGCAGAGTTTTTACTATCATCAATTAATATGCGACTAGAGATGAACAAGATTATTCTGCATCACATAGGCTTCAAACTGCAATACGAGACAGTGGTGCTGTAAGATACTTAACATATTTCCCCCCTGTTCCCCATTTTGCCCAATGTGTCCCAACAAGACAGAGGTCTAGTTGGCAATTAACAAAACACTCTGCACAGCAGGAACTGAATAAATCTCACACGCGAAAATGAGCCACCCAAAAAACCATCAACAAAAAAACCCTGCGCATCCAGAATTTTTACAAAATATTTTTGTTTAAGAAAATGTTCCCCCACCACTTGCCGTGTAAAAAATGGTGTCTTAGGGAAGAGGTAACAACTGCTGTTCGTACTAACTAAGTATGGAAACTAGAGCGAAAAGCCTTTTAATCTATACCACATTCAAACATGGGGCACTTTCCATTCAACCAAAAATTCCGAAATTTTAGAAATGGGGCCAAATGGTACAGAAATTTCCTGGAAAAGGTTCCAGAAAATCCAGAAATTGTTGAATTTCCGAAAAAAGAACAATTCAACCGAAAATTCCGCAAATCCCAGAACGAAAATCAAATGGAACAGAAATTTCCAGGAAAATTTTTTCGATAATTTGGGTATACATGTACTTGAAGAGGTTGTCCTCTTTTTCGGGAATTATGTTAATTCGCCATTTTCTATGCAGCACTAGTTCTTTTGTCTATTAACACAGTGAGTAGGGCATCCCACGAAAAGATGACGGCGACGCGTATTAGAAAATGGATTATTTAACAATTAGACCCGTAGCCCGAAAGGGCTACGGGTCAAAAGCCCATCATTTTCCACTCTGGTGCAGTCAACCGGAAAATTATGTTCCATTCCGAAAACGTTTGGTGAATGGAAAGCGCCCAAAACTTACTTCAGCCCCTGTATTCAGAAATAAGCTCAAAGAGCTCTTTGATTTTCTCGTGTTTTTGCTGTTAGCTCTCTGCATGCACTTCAGGCCTATGCAGCTAAATACGCACCCTTTTGCCATCCCTTCCGGGGTTTCCTCGGGCTCCGGATGGACCAGTGTCTCCCTGTGATAAAAGACAAAAAAAATATTAAGGCCACTTCCCAAACTCATCACTAATTCATTAAGTTTAAACAAAGGACATCATGACCGTGACGGTGTTTGAATATCTGATCTTAGATTTTTACGATTTTATTTCACCGTTTTCTCCTTAGTTTTAGTTTCGACTGAGAAGATATATCAAGCATGAAAAACCGTGTTTGACCACATTTCCAAACACCTCGAAGTTCGTCTTACACACTCTGCTACGTGTCGTATTTTCAACTCTCTTCTCGGTGTTTGGAAATGAGGTCAAACACGGTCTGTTTGATCTATTACTTCAGCAACTAGTGTTTTAGTGTTTATGATCATGCCTAAAACGTTATGATTCAGCAGAATTCTTTTTGTGAGTGTGATCTGAATAATTTCAGATGTCAAAATATAATAATAACATATTAAATTATAATACATCAAAAATTTTTGCGCGCGATCGGTCTAAACGCGTCACGTGACTGAATATTTCCCAGCTAAAGTTGCTAAATATCCGAGTGACATTCCCAAATTTTCAAAAATGCGCGTGTTTCGAAAAATATTTGAAGGATAATAAACACAATAACCTCCATTTGATGCGAAAATATCGACGGATACTTGTCTTTGGATATTATCTGTTCGTGAAAGCTCTCAGTTTCCGCTTCTCGGAACAAACTACTCTCTTCTCGGAAGCTCTCGCTTCGCGGAACAGATAATTTGATATTTTTCGCGCCAAATGAAGGCTACTATTTATTTATTCTAAATTGTGTTTAAGGGAATCTTGGCTAAAAAAATCTTTTGTTCCAAATGACAAGTTGATGGTTGTTTTTAACTGACCGCGCAATGACGTCATAAATTACCATTAAGTACACATGGGGTCGCCCTGGTGATTTTAACTGAAAATTAAACACTTTGCATTCAAATCACTAACAGAGATATCAACTTAAAGTTTAAGAGAACCATCAGGTATACTTTGGAACTTTAGCTGTTTTCCATCCAAGATTCCCTTCAACAGACAGTTCATTTCATTACGTCACATCAAATTCACACAGAAATCTCAATGCCACCCTGAAAGAAGTTTCAGAGTCAATGGATTTCGCTTTTAAACACTAATTGCTTAGCTATATACCATCGATAATGGGTACGTTAACAATGCTCCCCCCCCGACACTTACTGTATCTCCTTTGCTTCCAGGGGGACCTGGTGGGCCAGGACGTCCAGGTGGACCCTATATAAGAGAATATTTGACAAGTTAGTTACACAACAAGAGAGTAGCAGTCAATGATTCATTTATATTTATAGTTAACAGCTTACGGCTGAAAGAAAGAGCTATTCAATTGTCCCCCGGTTTGCATGTAGCTGCATTAACTTACTTGTATTCACTTTGATCAAGTTCTGATTTATTTTTAAGTCGTGCCGGCTTTTCAGTGTTTGGCCTCTCAATGGAACTTCACACAATTCAGTGTCGTGTTTCACATTAGCACAATCAATCAATCTTTATGCACAGGCACAGACATGTGCATTAAAACTAATCTAGCCAGACACATGAATTAAAATAGCTCTCATTCCTTATGTTTACTTGCAATTCAAGAGAAAGACTTTGTGTCAAGTTGCAACTTTGTTCGGTCAGCGGTCTCCAGAACTCACCGATGCCCCAGCATTTCCTTGCGAGCCCTGAGGGCCTTTTTCGCCACGTTCTCCCTGAAACAAGAAGCACACTGTTAATATTGTAAACAGGACAACACGACGCTTTACAGATAGAAACAAGAAGCTTGAAGAGGCTAGAAACTTGCTTTTGAAGTCTGATCTAATCATTTTTGATCGAAAGACGTGAAAAAGATAAGTCCGTGGTTTGTGTAATTACCTGATGACGTCACCCGTTAATTTAAGCTACAATGCCTCAAAAAAATTTTTGTCAGCCTTGCAAAAATACTCAGTTAGCAGGGTTGTCATGAAATTTTCAAGTAGGCGGCTTTATTGCTGAAATAGGTGGCTGATTTTGCCACCTTTGTTTAAAGATAACAAAATCAGCTATGCTAAACATTCACTATCCTGTTACAGGAGTTCATCTGAATCCTGAGTTTATCTCTTTATTTTAACTCATTAACTCAAGCTGCAGAAAAACTCACAGGTGTTCCATCCACTCCATTCTCTCCAGGTTTTCCCTTTTCACCTTTTACACCCTATAAATAACAATAACAACACATCTGAGCTATCGTCTAAGTAATGGTAATATTCACCTATAAATGAAGAGGAGAACTTACAACCTAAAAAAACTGTAACCATAAGAAACCTGTAACAGGCGACAATATTGATCCTTTTGTTTTTGGCAGATGGCGCCTATTTCAACCCTTTCCTCTGAAATCAATGTTGTATTTCACTTAGTAAGATCTTTCCCCCAATCTCAAAACACTGGATGAGCGGGCAGGGGTTGTTGGGGGTGGGGGGCTATTGCAGTATGTTGTAGTAAAAAGTTAGTGAAAATATCTGCCTCTTCAGTAAGGCAGCATGGTGACGTTGCTTTTTGATCCTTTGATGTCGACTCTTCCTATCATTGCAAAGTAGAATTCGCCAAGAGATGGATTGTTGACCAATCAGTAGGGAACAAGAGCTGGGTTTAGACCGTGATAAGACAGGTTATAGCTTTATTTCAAAGATGGCCTGTGACTCGCACATAAGTACATGTAGCTGCACAGAAAAATGACCAGTGAGTGTCAATGGACCAGACTTTTACATCATCAGCTGACAAACATATTTCCCTTAATTCTGAAGATGACTTCGATTTAAGATTATTTCTACTTTTATATCTATGTTCATGCCATTATTCCTAATTTTAAACTTCTACATTGTTGTTAACCTCACCGGTTCGCCTTGAGGACCTCTCTCTCCTTGTGGTCCGACAGAGCCCTGTCAGAAAATTAATGATATCGATTAACATCAATCAATTATAACATCCCCACGTTACTGTGGAGAATACTCCAAATAAGGTTAACTTAGTTCCAAAACTTTGTTAATTCAAGTCCTCTTTCCTCCTTGACACAACAAAATCTTTTAACTCAGTACCTTGGCTCACCATGCATGGGATCAACAAATGCTTTTCATTTAGCTATTCATGCATTTTCTGGTGCCATGCTTTCTCCTATAGCTTAACTCACTACTACATTCACTATATCAACACAAACAACCCACAGTCCGCAACTTTGCTAACACTCAAAACATCAGGTTTGCAAACCCATTATGGCGTTTAGTTTACATTTTACCAGTTCAAGTTGATAAATAGCGGTAGTCAACCCAACAGTGTCTTAACAAACTAATACTGTTTTACTTCATGGAATGTCAATTTTGCACTTTAATTAAGTGCATATGACAGTAACATTTATCACCACGCCTCTAAATTCTGAATTCTGTCCTAATGGAGGGGTAACAAAAAAAACATTTTTCTTTATGGGATATTTTTCACCTCGAATAATTTTCTTACAAAGTTGAACTCATCAGTTGTATTTTGACTCTTACTTCAGGCTCACTGAACTATTGCAAGACTCTTAAAAGTTCTTTAAATATACTGAGAGTAATATTTAAGACATACAATTGATAATACTCGATACTTTTATCAAAGTTAAGAACAAAAAAAATTCATCACTAACAGGGTCTCCAGGGATGCCATCTTGTCCTCGCTCTCCAGGCGGGCCCTACAGGAAAAGCAAAAAAAAAAAAAATACTTTGGCCTTAACTTGGTGCAGAAGACACAGTTGATGTAAAACAATAGAGAACAAAAGGACAAAAGAATGAAAACAATAGGTTTGTGGAGCGGTGTTCCTGACACAACAACTACGCTACACTGTTTAAGCACTGAACTTGTTTTGATCAGGGCCAGGTTGTTCAAAGCCCGATTAAGCTAACCCAGGATTAGCGGGAATTTTGGTTCCATTTTGTAACTTTTTGGTGAGGTTTTCTGTTTGTATTGTTTTTCCTTCAGTTTTGAGCTTGAGTAATCTCAAACTATACAAAATATAAGCAGTGGAAAACATTTTTATAGAAGAAAAATTCATACTTGGGTTAACTTTTAATCCTTGGTTAGGGTTAACCGGCTTTTGAACAACCCGGCCCAGTAGCATAAATCAGATTACACACTTAATGTTGTTGTAGTTGGTTCAAACAGTGTTAACTCCATGATCACTCTTTATAAAAACACTTTGTGGAGGCCGCGTGGCTGAGTTGTTAGGGTGTCTGGATGTCACGGGTTCAAGTCCTGCACTGGCCAATTAGCTGAAGTTGTTTCTCAGTTGACCCTAGATCAACTCCTCAATCATGCTTGTAAATAGCCAACTGGTCTGCCTCACAGCTGCCAGCTGGGATTTTTAAGCATATTATGTTCATTTGAAATATTTGTTTCTTTCAGATTAAGTGGCATGCCTGTGAACTAGCTAGATGTAGCAAAGCACATTGACCACTATGAACAACAACATTTGAACATTTGAATTTTTCTTTTTTGAACAAATAACAAAGTAAGGATGGTTGAAACCAGAGTAAAATAAAGTGATGTGCTAATCAAATGTTCTCTCTACAAACAAGCTGGGGCAAGTATTCCTCTTTACAAGATTCAGATGATTTTGACATTACCGACTTTCCATCTGGTCCAGGGGCACCAGCCGCGCCAGGTTCACCTTGGGCTCCCTGTGTAAATGAAGCAGCTTGTCAGTTTTATCACAGTTTGAGACAAACAGTCCGCCAGGGCTTAAACATTAATACAAAGAATTTCTACACCTCTGCAGTCAGTATATGGCTAGAAAGTGGGTATAAAATGCACATCTTGCAGACATGCATTTTAGAAAATAAATGTAAATGCTTAGTTTATGTCACAGACATTTATAAACCTGTCTGCTCTAGTATCATTCAGTGAATGAGGCTCACTTAAGATATGTGGAACTTCTACAGAAATGTTCGTTACTAATATCTTTATGCAAGCCTAAAGTTCTGATGATGGGTTGGTAATAAAGTCAAATCTAAGCTTTCATTACACATTACACAAAATGATCTCTGACCCTTTAACTGGGAATGAATGGTTAAAACAGTTACTTACCATTAGTCCTGAAGGACCAACTGGGCCTGGAAAACCTCGCAGACCAGGAGCACCCTAACACACACACACGAAAAAATGAATATATTATTCCTTCACAACTCAGGCTGCTAATTTGTTTGCGTCTAAATACACACACTTCTGTCAGCACAGCATACTCACATCAGCTCCAGGTGTCCCAGTTTCTCCTCGGTCTCCAAAATCACCATGGGCCCCCTGTGGTGTAATGTAAAGACTTCTGGTCAGGAAGTTGACAGAACAAATGATAGTTTTAAAGGCCATGTACTAAGTTGCAAGTACATTGCCCTTAAATAAAACCTAATATAGATCTAAGTTGTAGGGTATAGGGGCACTGTCCTCTCATCTTTAGTGCACTTGACTCTGATTCAAACAGTCCAAGTTCGAACCCTGGCTGAGGACACAGTTTCATGTTCTTGGGCAAGACTCTCTTTTCACCATTACTGTCTCTTTCCACCCAGGTGTATAAATGGGTAGTGGCAAATTTAATGCTGGGGGTAACCCTGTGACACACTAGCATCCCATCCAGCAGGGAGTGGAAATACACCTTGTCGCTTCATTCTACAGAAACAGAGATAAGTGCCAGCCCGATGGGCCACTTAAACACGTATGCAGACTTTACCTTACTTAGTTGTAGGAGGGAAAGGGCCTAATGGCATAGTATATGTTGGCTTCCTGGGTTTGAGCCTTGGCTGTGATCACTGTGTTGTGAAATCACTCTCACAGTACACAAAGGGCAAGGTCTGAAAGCAAAATCCTGGAGGAAGGGGAGGGAGCCCTACTCCTGGTCACTTCGTGTGAAAGGTTGTACATGTAGCTGGCCAGACTATGTGTGCAAACATGACGTATGGTTCATACCTGAGGGCCTTTAGGTCCAACTGCACCAGAAGCTCCTGCCTTTCCAGGTGCACCCTACAAAAATACACAAATCAGTAGTTTGGTTCAGTAATTACAAGCAGTTTACAATGGAAAAAGCAATGGAAACTGTGTAACAACACCCCTCTAATACACACCTGTTCTCCTTTCTTGCCAGACATTCCCATGCCACCATTGGGTCCAGGAGGGCCCTGTTGCACAAAACATTCATCATATAAGTATTACTCTGACTATCCACAAACCAATAATTTATTATGCAAAATAAGTGTTATTATCAGTTAAAGAACAAGGTAATCGAGAAATTTGCCCTCAGTTACATGCTTTTGTACTGGATTTTATTCCTCGATTTCAAACTCCAACATAAATAGGAAATGGAGAGATAGAAGACGTTTGCACACAGACTACAATCGGGACAAAAGTACATGTACACTGTAGTTGCCCAAAAACAAACCTTCTCATCAACCCTTCTCATATTCCCCCTCCCCCTTTACAATGATATAACCATGTGTTGTTCAGTATCGCCAAAGCCTGTTTCACAATTGATTGGGGGAGGGGGTGAGGGTGGCTATTAATGAAAAAGGTGTTCTTTTTTCTATAAAGGGAAGTACAGATCTCTGTTTGAAAAGGTCCCATTTGAAAAAATATCTCAACACTTTTGTCCCTGATTTTCTACAATGCCTTTGAGAATTGGGGAAGGATAATAGAAATCAGGAAATTAAAGGGGAGACATAATGCCTCAGAAGAGAACTTTTAAAATTATAGGATTGAATTGTCTGTTAAAATGTACTGCCTTTCATTTCTAAAAGGATTTGGGACTTTCCAATTATTTCTGTCTATTAGTTCTTAGTATATATCTACTAGCATTCTATGACAAATGACATTCTCTGATTGGCTACACTACTCACTATCTGTTCTGTTGTAGATAGTGGGTAGCGTAGTAGTGTGCGCTTCTTAACCAAATGACGGCAACTTCTTTGCATTTTCGCGGTCTCTGTGAAGAGGATTTACATGTAGATAAAGTTTCGAATGACCAGTAGATTTATACTAAAACAATACGGTTATTCGCTCACAATTTCAATTAGTGAACGTCAACTTTGGCTGCACCCTCATCAACTATCATGTCATAGAAATTTTGAGCTCATAATCTAATTGTTTGTTAGAACAGAAAGGTACTTGCAAAATATAACAAGAAGTGATACGAACCGGTGGTCCAACTTTACCCGGTTCACCATCCTTTCCGGCAGCACCCTGTGAAAGAATAGGAAAAAATAGATGAGCAATAGTAACTACACTTATTAACTGAGAGTGCAAGGTCTTTACAGGAAAATCTCACACTGAGACCTTGTGGTATTGACCGAGCAATAGCGAGTTGTATTTTATGCTTGTATTTTTAGTTGTATTTTAGTACATGTTTCAGTGTCATAACAGGCAAGTTTGGTCAAGCCATGGAGAGTATTTTGGCGAAAACGTAGTCAAGCCAAACTACTTCTGTTGAGTTATAGTGAAGAGCATCCTTTGAAGTAACTGACAACAAATAGCACCAAGACAATGCAACATTCTTCCATCCAAGATAATCACTAATAAACAGCAATTCGGCACCAGTTTTGGAAAATAAACTTACAACTTTCCTTTTCCAAAAAGTATTTTAATTTATAACTGTTTTCAGAGAATTTTTTTTGATTTGCAGGTTAATTGCTATTGTTTTTTCTGTTAATGTATCATAACTTTCAATCCAAAATTAAAGACCTGTGTTTCTACACCCTCTAGGAAACTAGTGCTATAGAAATGTTTTAATAGCACTTTGATTAAGAACTATGATACACCACTATAACTTTGTAACGCAAACCCTTCAGGTGACTTCCTGACTTCTCACTCATTCAAAAAGGGCATTTTGCTTGTAGCAAGTTTAAAAACTTTCACGTCATATGATCTGCATGTCATGGACAAGACAAACCCAGGAAACTGGTCAAAAAATTTGTTTCGGGTGTCCTCAATTGCAATTGATGATCCACAAGGCCTTGGAATAGACAAGAGTAGAAATGAGTTGCTAACCTTCTCGCCATCTCGTCCGTCAGATCCGGGATCACCAGGTGCTCCGGAGGGTCCCTGTTCACAAACAGGAAAAACAAGTTTCAGAACTACAAGTCACGTTCTTATTAAGTATTTGAGTTACAAAGTCTCAGAAAGACAATCACCAAAACTTTCCAGACCTTTAAAAATAGCACTTAACATGATACAACAATTGTACCCTTAGACACCCATTGTGGCCCTATGAAAACAGCCACCATAGGCCTGCAATGTTGGTCGCGAGTTATGGTAGCTGCAGGCTTTTTCATGCATTGCAACCTTTGAAAATTGGCCAGGATGAGCATGTACACATGCAGTTAGTGTGCAAGAGATGGCCCTTTGCATGCATTGTGAACCCTTACAAAGGTCATCATAGGCCTGCAATGAGTGCAAAGAGCAAGTAAGAAATGGCCCTTTGCATGCATTGCAGACCGTTTACAAAGGTCATCATAGGCCTGCAATGGGGGTAGAAAGCAAGTAAGAGATGGTCCTTTGCATGTATTGCAGACCCTTTATAAAGGTCATCATAGGCCTGCAATGAGTGCAGAGAGGAAGTAAGAGATAGCCCTTTGCATGCAATGCGGCCCTTGATATGGGGTCCGCAGTTTGTGCAGAGAACAATGTGAACTGAAGCCCTTGACACATATTGCAGGCCAAAGACACTTGCCATTAATTAAAGTGACATTTTGACACTCACCCTTGGACCAAATAAACCATCTTCGCCTGGAACACCATCAGGACCCTGTAATAATAATACGCATAAACACAGTTTGAAATGAACTGCTTGCACTTGAATAGTGAGCAAGACACTTGGAGAGAGAGCTGTATGTTTATTCCAAAGTACAGTTGGACCCCGCTAATTTGAACTCAGTTATTTCAAATTCTCTGTTATTTCAAATTCAAAACCATTTCCCTTGGGTTTGCCCTTCAGTCATCTACCATTGACTATTTCAAACTCCTGCTATTTCGCACTTTTTTTTTTGTTTCCCCCAAGAGTTTGCAATAGCAGGATTCAACTGTATTTATAGCAGCCAAGATGACATTGCTGATGAATGTTTGGAATTTAAACTCATTTGGCTGCAGTCCTTGCCTTGGTTGGACAATATTTGAATTCCCCAAACTTGCCATTAATGGCAGGAGACAAAACAACAAACTAATCTTAATACAAATATCAGAGTGGAAGAATCAATAATATTAGTACAAGTGCTAGAAATGAGTAAATACACAAAACAGATAAAAACATGTCAAAATCATGAATACCCTACCCGTTCTCCCTTTTGTCCATCTTGGCCACTGGCTCCTGGTTCTCCTGAAGCACCCTGTTCAAATTAAGATTTGTGTTACAGATGGCTAGGACACACCTTGTTCTCTCGCATAGCAGCCTCAGTAAACACCAGGGGTCTCTCGTCACATGATTAGTATAACCAAAATGCATGAAAAACTATAGATATCAAAAGAAAACTAGAAAACTGGAGGATGAAAGATTGCAACAGAATAATTCCAAGTGAAGATAAAGGAATTCTGGCAGATTCACTGGTATTAAGACCAACTTTAAACAGATAACTCTATCATGTTAATTCAACTCTGGCACTTAAATTTGCTTGTTTCTATAGTGTTTTCGTTCTTTATTAAAATCTGTTTTCTAGTTTTTTGAAAACCTGTAACCGTCATTGCTGTATTAGCTACATTATAAGTTCAAATACAACCTGTAAGCTTTCATTCAACAACCAAAACCTGTCTCATTACATTAACATCAAATCTGCTATACTCTTTCTTCAAGTCATAGCCAGTCTGCTTCTATCCAGATCTTACATGCTTTTATCCAGATCCTATTTTAAAACCACTTTTTTTCTATGACCACCTTGTCATCATACGATAGCTACTTCAATCTCTCCCACACATTCCCTCAGTCAGTTGTTCTCTCGATTGAAGATTCTCTTTAGTTCAACCATCCTGTTAATACAGTACCACTGGGTTTTGGTGACCTGCTAATGGTTGAATTAAGAGATTTCCACTGTGCAGTGGAACTTATTTATCTTTAAATGTGTCTCAAACAACATTACATTTCTAAGGATTTACAGAGTGCTGTGGAATTGATCTAGTTTTAACGTACATCTTGGCCAGGAAGTCCTGCAGCTCCAGCAGCTCCTGGGGGACCACGCTCACCCTAACGACAAACAACAAAATGCAGTGTAAAAAGTGTTGCTTAAGTCAAACAAAATCACATCCATTTTTTGTACACTCACGTAAAATAAACATTTCTGAAACTCATTAATTAAGTCATCAGGTTTTCATCAAAGGGAATCATGACCACGACAGTGTTTGGATATCTGATCTTAATTAGAATAAATTTTTACGATATAATTTCTCCTTTTTTCCCCATAGTTTAAGGTTTCATTGAAAAGATAATTTTTATCTAACACTCCAGACAGTGTTTGACCACATTTCCAAACACCTCGAAGTTCATCAAACATACTCCACAACATGACGCCTTTTCAACTTTCTTCTCGGTGTTAAGAAATGCAGGAAGCATGGTCCAGTTCGTCAAAAATACCCTGGTATCAGTTTTATTCTCAACTCTTTTCCCAGTGTTTGGGAATGTGGTCAAACACAGCCTTTCGTGTTTGATGTATCACTAAACCGTTTCTTTAAACAAAGACAACATGTTGTACCAGGCATATCTGTTGTCTGACTGTTTTTTTTTTTTTATACTTTTCATGACTTTGTGCATACATATTGTGGTGTATGCTACCAACAATATTATTTTTGTATCACTGCAGTCACATTGGCAAACAAAGGCTTAACATGAATTCTGTTCAATGTTAATCACTTTTACTAAAACAATTTGCCATCCAAAACAAAAATAACCCAGCGAAATAGGCCATTTCCGACTTGCCTTTTGCACACAGGTTCATTTCCATGCAAATCAAGAATACTTTCATATGAAAGGTTTTGCATGAAGACTTGTTTTGAAAAAGAGGCACAAGGTAGCTTGGAGATGGCCTACTGAACTTGCTATTTCTAACTCCCCAATATTCATGTGAGGGCCACTGGTTTTTCAGTGATTACTGTTGTGTGCTAGTACCCTCAATAAATAAAATTGGTTATTTATTATTATTTATTATTTTAAACTCTAAGCCATATCCCCAAGAGTTGTTCTGTTTTTGCACTCATTTACCACCAGCTATTTCAAACTCAGTTTATTTCAAAAACCCCTCACTATTTTGAAATGATTTTAATTTGTTTCCCTAAACCAAAAATTAATCCCATTTATTTCACTTAACTCCATTGATGGACTGTGTAAGATCTGACACAGCTAGCCAGAACACCACATTTTCACCTTTTCTGATCACAAGAATCTACTTTTGTACAACACTGTATAGTTAAATTTATCTTTAGGTGTTCTCTCAGGACTAGCCCATGGATCAGTAAAAAATTGCAGGCATCCTTGAACAATAAAATTGCAAACTGTATAGCTGGGCTTCTTGCAAGCAAACTCTTTTATTTCTCCTCACCGGAGGTCCTTGTTCACCAGATGCTCCCAAGGCTCCTGGCTTGCCGCGACTTCCCTGGAAAAAATGTTATGATTGAATGTAATATAATTGTAGCTTCAATTTTAGAAAGCTAAAATATTGAAATCTTCGTTCACATGCACAACACACAATCTTGAACAAAACCAACATTTCAACCTCTATGTTCTCTACATAAGAAGTGAGATGAGCAGAGATATCATATTCCCATCCCCCAATAAGATTGCTTCCTACTGTCATGCGAGCATTTCCAACCCATATTTGAATTTTTCCCAGGATTTCCAAGGGAGTTTTAAGGTGGCTGCAGGCAACAATTTCCATCACTTTCAGCCGTTATACTTTCACAGATCAATACTACAACTCCTTATCAACTGATATTACAAATATTGATATCATTTGAATGCCCAATCATCGGTGAACAAGTTGTAGTCATCATCATGGCATAATAGGTTACCATTACAGCTACAATACAACCTGTTAAAAACACCCTTAATTTTACCTTTGAGTTGTATATTTAAGACATCCAAGATAAACAACAGAACACGACACTTTATTGAACAGGAACATACAGTACATGTATGTGTTTAATTGGTGTGTAACACAGAGATCATTCAACAAATGTGACTCACTTGCCGTCCTGGGGGACCTCGTGGTCCTGGTTCACCCTGGGGGCCTGTATCACCCTAAAAAGTGGAATTAACAAGCATATGTCATCATCATCATCATTGTCATCATCATCATCAATATCACTGCAACACAGTGACATGAGACCACTAGTGTAAGTTAAATATTTTGCTCCAATTACAAAATAGTACATGTACATGTAGCACCAGAGTGGAGTTGTTACCAGCTCACTGCCAACTGATTAGTCAGTGTCAAAGAGTTTTCTCCATTATCATAGCATGGTTCTAGGCTTGAGCTAGCTGCCTCCACCCTGCCCTCTCCCAACAATATCGAAAACGTTTGCCTGACGCCAACAAATATTTCTCACTCCATTGTGCACGTGCCCTTTATAAGGTCTTGCTGTTTGTTGGTTCAGACACGTTTACTTTTAAACTTTTCATGTAAAATTGTCCAGAATCGCAGTTTCTACTGCTTGAATCTTGTTACATGGTGTAACCTTGAGGATCTGTTAACAGATCTTTGTGATCAATCTACGACACATGAACACTATACCTACCCTTTCGCCACTCTCACCAGGAAGGCCGGGAGGGCCTGATGATCCAGTCTCACCCTAAATAATAAAAAAATAATTTTTAATTAAGTTAATGGACTTAGAAATGGCAATAGTTTGATAGGAATCTTACTCCTGCCACTTGTACTACTACATGAATATGCAGCTATAGACAAGGATAAAACGAGTTTCCCTTTGCTATGCATGTGAGTATTAATGTTATTGTTTGAAGTCACGATCAAGCAAGTTGACAAAACTAGGGGACTGCACTGCAACATCACATTTGCAAGTGTGGAGAGGAGCTGTTATCAGAAGTTATAGGGATAGCATCGCAACTGATAATATCAAGTGTCAATACTATGGTCAGGAGCTTGCTACAGCTATACTCTCGCTGAAGTTGTACTTAACATCTATAAACATTTGAGGAGATGTCTCAAAACATTATCCTTTTATACATGTATACCTGGGCTCCTGGTGGCCCAAAGGCTCCATCTTCACCAGGATTGCCCTGTAGTAATTAAAAAAACAACTTGTAAAAATGAATGAATTTCATAGAACATGAAAAGCAGTTTTCACTTGAGCGTTGAAAGCAATTAGATAGTAGAGCAATATTTTCACTTGAGTGTTGAAAGTAATGCACAATTAAAGTAGTTTTCATTAGTGAGTGTTGGAAGTATAACTCTCAAGTAGAGCAGGTTTCACTTGAGTGATAAAACTACTGCTGTTACATGTAAATTGTGCATTTGTTTTGCCATTTTGCTGGCTCAAGGAAGGGACACATAAACATACAATAATACAGTCTTTTATGGAGGAGCTGGGGAATACATCCATGATTGAAGACAATACCATGGACCTGTAAGTCAAGGGTTTACATGTTTCACTAGCAGGAATTACACGTAGTTACCCTACACAAAGCAGTTAGTTATATAGAGCCGCACTTACTGTTACAGCCATACTGGAGAATAATGAGCGAGCGAGCTCATGGGACTGTACAGGAGAATATCAACCATATACATTGTAAATCTCACTGCACTTAATCCATTCATTGTACAATCCTGACCTACGGTCGATAATCTATCAGGACAGTGCTCACACTTGTTTAATAACATTTTACATATTAACAATATTGTTTGCTGTCATACCGGTTTTCCTGGGGCGCCTGGTAATCCCTGTGGTCCAGTCGGTCCAGGATCACCCTAAATTACAAAAAAATAGCAAACATATTATGTCAGAATTGTTGGTGGAGAGATTTTCCACTGTAAATGACAGTTAAAAGACAATTATAATATTCTTATATATATTTCTTTGTTGTTCCTGCTTTACCTGTGCTCCTTTCTGCCCTTCCTCGCCATCTTGACCAGGAGCACCCTACAAGAGATGAGCAATGAGTTATCACTTCATGGAAATTTTTCATGTTAAAAGTTCCCTGGATATTGCACATTAGTGGCTTGACACTTAAATAAACCTATCCATGTTTGTTTTGTGTACCACTTAAAAAATGTATAGTTCCAGAAAATATTCATACCTCCCCCATGGAAGGGACTTTTTTCTAAGACCCCCCCCCCCCCACCCCTCTGGAAATTCCAATAAAGCTTCACACATTTCTTTATAAATAAATTTTTTGGTCTTACAGAACCCCCCACCCCCCAGAAAATTCCAATCCCTTCTGTGGGGAGAGTATGGATATTTTCTGGAACTGCATAATTGCAAAAGCTTTAAATTTATCACAACAAAAAAGAGACGATGGTTAAAACCAGTTTAGTTGAATCCAGGTGGCAATAAATAAATTAAATAGAAACCGTAAAAGGAAAGGGTGTGGCATTATTTACATCAGTTCCTCTTTCTCCCTGGGGTCCCTGTGCACCTCGTCGTCCTGGTAAACCCTGAATATTAAAAAAAGTCAATTGTGAGCAACATGTTTTAAGACCAACCTTATTACCAATGCAATTGATATAATTTTCAAAAATCTGCTGCATAAATTTAACCAAGTATCATTACAGTAAGGATATTCGAACCGTGAACACTTGTACATTTTTTTTACATCTTTTCAGATGACCATAGAATAAAGCCTCTTCATGTAATGTACATAATGTTAGCATTTTTAAAGTGTAAAAACACTTAATACTCCTGTTAAAAGGAAGAGCCTGCATTCTATGGTCACTAAAACAATGTTCAAAAAATATCAAGTGCAATAAAATCAAATCAAATATCAAGTGCAATAAAAATACAATAGTAAGAATAAAATATGCATGTTATAAACACATGCAAGCGTTGATTTGCCATTCATTAAGTTAACAATTATATTGTCAACTGACCTGTTTGCCCCTTTCTCCCTCGACACCTGGGTCACCTGTGGCTCCTTTCGCTCCAGGAAGACCGGGCACCCCAGGTGTTCCCTGGACACCTTGGGGTCCCTGTGCATAAAAAAAAAGATCAGTAGAATTATAATTGTTCCTAATAATCAATTGAACATGCCACAGGTCACCAAGAGTTGTTGGATTATGAATCTGGAGGTCCAGGGTTAACAACCAGTTGGGTTGTAATTTTGTACTCTTGAATGAGCAAGACACTTTTCTGTCTTAGTACTAAAAGTATACATTAAACATTCATTCATGACAAGTAGTTACAAATTTATGGTTATGTTGCCGGGAGAACTAACCAATAAAATACCCTAGCAAAACATTCCCAGGAATTCAAATAATATTTGAATCATGCCTAAGCTTGTGGTTTTTGGAATTAACTGTATTACACTGTCAGCGGTCTAGCATATTACACTATGAATAATAAATTCCAAACAGATTGAATGGCGTAACATATAAAACTTGTGGACATTTAACAATTCAAATAATTATATTTAATAATATTAATGAGATGAGGCGAAATAATGATGAGAAATGATTTATTCACAACTCATTTGTTATTAATATTGGTTCTCACAATTCTTCTCACCCCAATAGGGATCAAAAAACACTAAATTACCAAACTTTGCCCAATATTCATGACTACCCATTATTTTTAAAACCATTCAATAAGTCATTTAATAACTCTTCTAAAATAATGTGAAAACTTTTTACTTACAGGTGCGCCAGCTGGACCGGCACTTCCGCGGGATCCAAGAGCTCCCTGAAAGAGGAATAATATTAATTTTATTAATTACAAACTAAGATAAAAAATAAATAAATTGGAATCCCACAGTAAGGCTTTTTGTCCAGTGCTTCCAGATTGAATTGCAAATTGGAGTGTTGGTTCTTTAATTTGTGAAGGGAGGAAAACCCGAGAACTCAGTGGAAAACTCTAGGAGCAAGAAGAGAACCAACAACAAACTCAACTCATTTTATGATGTAGGGTCCAGGATTTAAACCAGGGCTTGAAAACAGTGCTGTCCCATTATCCTGGACAAGTAGATTTTCCTTCTGGGTAAGTAACTTTTCATTCTCACTTGCCCAATGGACGAGAGATCAAGCATCTGCCAACTAAATAATTGAAAGTCTCACCCAGGGTAAGCAAAATTTGAGAGCTACTTGTCCCAAAGGTGAGCTAGAAATTTTAGTTTTTTTTAAGCCCTGTTAAACCCTGGTCACAATGGTGGGAGGCGAGCTTGCTCACGACTGCATGATCATCCTTGGTGCCATCCTTTGAAATCCTTTGGTTACCAGTATTGACGGTACTAAGATTGAGTGGAGTGCAATTTGAGTTGGACAGACTACAGTCAAACCTCTATTATGCAGTGGCCATCAGGAAATAGCCAGGTGACTGCTCAATGGAGCTTGACTGTTTCAAATGAGGTGATAAGAATTTAAGCAGGAAAATTAAGCGCAAGTTAAGTTACATGACATTTCGACGACTTCATGTCATCATTGTCACAAGAATAAATTAAAAACTCTTTACATGAAGTTTTCATGTAACGTTTGCTAATTTTCTGACATCCTAAGTACTATAAATATGCTTTGCTGTTGTTTTAAATTTATTCATTCGATGTAACTTTACTTAATATGTTAATTTTCCTGCTTAAATGTTTTTCGAAATCGTTTTTTATGATAAGAATTTAGCGCGATATGGGGCAAAAATTGAACAAGAAAACAAAAATAAGTGCACAATCAACATAAATTCTATTGTTTCATAACAACTGTAACACGAAATTATATATCTATGGAGTTCATGCACTAGCCAACAGATTTCACGGCAATATTGCTCAAAAGGCAAGTCAAGCATCTTTGTCTTAAAACAGATCATTGACAGTTTTGGCATCTCATTTAACATCAAATGAAAAAAATCAGTTATTGACGTCTGTGATTTGGGTTGTATAACTTATTAAATTAATTTTGGTAAAGCATGTCACTGACTTTGTTCAGCGCCAACAAGAGTTCTTTATGACCATAAACTGTGCTCTGATTGACCACTGTTAAACAGACTGAGGTGAATTACGATAAAATTAGCCAATCGGGAGTCCCAACGGTGACTGTGTCTGCTTAATAGGGGTGACCGCTTAATGGCGGTCAGTAAAAATTAAAGTGAAGCAAGTTTTGGGAGTTTGAAAAGTGACCTCTTAATACATGTAGAGGGTGACCACTTAACAGAGTGCTGCTTCATATAAGGTTGATGGCATCTGGTGTACCTGTGGCTCCTGCGTGGGTCTACATTATGAGTAATCACAGGAATACCCGTCCATCATATAGACCTACTGGTGTTCCTGAGCCTACAGTTAGAAATAGAGTTACTGTTTGTCCTTTGATCAATGTGGCCACAATTAGACACAGAGTTATTGGTGTGCCTGTGACTTACTGGTGGTCCTGAAGGCCCATCAGGCCCAGTCTCTCCCTGATCGCCAGCTGCTCCCTATAAAATGAGAAGCCAAGGCACATTACAATCAGTACATCTTCATGCAATGGCAGGTGAGGAGAGTAGTAACGGCAGACTGTAATTATTAAATATATAACTCTTAGAGCCAATTTACACTAACTTTGCTGATGACTGTTGCATGTGACATGTTTGAGGGTGCAACATCCATGTAGGTTTGGTAGGATGCACGATGAGAATGAAAGTGGAGGCAGCATATAGGATAAAAAAATCTTAATAGAGGAATGTGGTTAAAAATTCCTCAACAGGAGCTGGAGTTTCTCATTTTGACAGATCATGTAGGATGCAGGATAGTTTTACATTGACAGCAGGATGCGGTCTATGAAAAAACAGAAGTTATAGACATCATGCAGAGAACTGCGGCTTTAACCAGGCGAGATCAGAATAAACATTTTGAGTGGTGAGTGGGATGGCAGGATTAAGCTACAAATAGTAGCGGGATGTGGTATTGAAAAAGCCTAATTACATACATGTTGGACCCTCGTGCTTACACCATGAATTCCATGTACAAATGTGTGACTTTGTGGTGACAGTGGTAAGCAAGTTGTACATTTGAAGCAAACATTTCAAGCGATAACTAACTTGTTAATGACATTTATTACAGTGTAGAATGTGAAACTGTTAATTAATACATACATCAGTTCCATTTTTTCCTGGTGTACCAGGGAAACCATCAGAACCCTAGATAAGGAGAAATCATGAGAAAATGACTAACAGTGACCATAAAAATAGTGACCGCACAATAGTACATGTATTCATTTGTCAACATACAGAATGCAATGAAAATGACTGCAATTTTTGTGAATTCTCTTTGCCTACTACCAGTCGATACCTGTACATGCTTTTAGTTTATAACACATGCACGTCTTAATTTCTGACAATATTCCCTGCTTTTTTCAGGTTATTCAATACATTTGTTCATTTACGCTCTACATTTAAAAAAATGGCAATTTCAAAAATTTTGTCAAGATCTTCTAGACAAGTTACATGCAGGATTTGCTGCCAAGTGAAACACCCCCCGAAATCTGGCTGCAAATGCTTTTATTGTTATAGTAATCTCAGCAAAAAGTAGACCTTGATTCTACTTTGGGCAATGCTGGTGGCAACCAGGGATGTTACAATGGGTATTTTTTTGTGCAATTTGTGTCACAACAAAACTGCAAGACAAGTGCCTAGGAAAATTGTCCAGTGTAGCAGTGCCTTTAAGATAATTATGAATGAGACAGCACCTTTCTTCCAACATCACCCCGGACTCCCTTTGGGCCTTTCCTCCCACGCAATCCAGTGTCTCCTTTGAATCCGTCCACACCTTTGGGTCCGTCCGGTCCTTTTTCACCCTAAAAATACATTTCATTAAAAAGCAGTTTACAGTTGTACCATGTTAATTTAAACTTGGTTCTTTTCAATTCAGACCCATTTCCCTTGGACTGCCTTAGTTTGTATGTTCAGTCATTTACTATAATGCAGCTATTTTAAACTCAGTTAATTTGAGCTCACCACTATTTTGAACTGATCTTTGTTTCCCTTGACCTAAAATCAACCCTGTTTATATAAAACTGTGTTCATGGAAGAGCTGCATGACAAAAAACCATGTCAGAACATGGTAAGGAAACTTAACTTTGGCCTTTTCATCACATCACATCACATCACTTTTCAGTCCATAATGTTGATTAATATGTCACAGCCAGTTAAAATTGTTACATGAATACATGTAAAACTATGTATTTCAATGCTGACCTAGTTATTTTGAACTCCCGCTATTTTGAACAGTCTGTTTTTTTTCTTTTCCCCTGAGTTTGAAATCATGAAGTCCAATTGTATTTGACACACATGACAGAGAGGTGCAGTCATGTAATGGTTC
>Ga0126339_10000343_pt1 | contig 24119 bp, 29 predicted proteins | sample OrbTmetagenome_2_FD_92532 | JGI IMG/M metagenome (GOLD analysis project Ga0126339, IMG submission 92532) | Coral microbial communities from Petempiche,Puerto Morelos, Mexico - Orbicella T R C metagenome | ecosystem: Host-associated > Invertebrates > Cnidaria > Coral | place: Petempiche,Puerto...
ATTAAGATCGCCGGTACCCATTTATACACCTGGGTGGAGAGAGGCACTGTGAGAGTAAAGTGTCTTGCCCAAGAACACAACACAATGTCCCCGGCCAGGGCTCGAACCCGGACCGCTCGATCCCGTGACGAGCGCACTAACCATGAGGCCACCGCGCTTCCCAAGTATTTGGAAAAGTGCTTATTCAAATATTTGCTTGTTCAGTGCAGTTAACCAGTGTCCTAGATAGCCAAAGTAAGTTCCAGATGTTAACACTATTTTCCTGCCGCCATATTGGTGTTTCACAGAGGAACACCAACATGGCGGCTCCATACCGGGCTCTGTAAATTTGCGCGGAACATTTCGACGAATATCTCAACTTTGGGACAACACACACACCTTAAACCTGGAGAACTCTCTTCCTTATTTATCTTCTATAATATCACACTTTCTTGACTTTATCCACTGAATGGTTTTTGGTTTTATTTTTTATTTCTTGACAGTGAAAACACTCTATAAATGTCCATTTCCCGACCACAGAACTTTGATTTGACTATATTTAGCCTGGGAGGCAAAGTGTCCCAGCTGATTTCAAACTTTTTAAACTTCAACAACGTTCAGGCTATTACTGTCAAACTTTGTCACATTTTCTAACATGTGTTAATTGCTTGGACACCTAAGTTTACGTTTCTATGGCAACCATGTTCTCGAAGGGTGTTTCACCGTAATTTAGCGTGTTTTTAAACTTAAAAATCTCTTTTAGTTAAATTTTAAATTTATGGAGATTTTATTCCTAATTCTAAAATGGCGGTTCTTTTGAAATGAGACGTCAAGGCACGTGATTATCCCTAACCTAAACCCCGAGAGGGGACTTCCATTTTGGTTGCGTTTCCTTTAGGCCGATTCACTAGCTGAACATTTTTTCAAGGTGTTTCTTTGCAGACAGCGCAACATTTGCTTGTTGAACGTGGCATCTGATTTCACTGGGAAATTTGACCTAGAATTAAACCCGCTGACTCAGACGATTCAAATTACAAAAGCGCGCACATTTAAATTTCAAAAATTACGGGAGTTCTTGACGACCTCTCTTGTGCCGATTCTCGCTATATCTATGCGAAGGAGAAGGCGATTCTTGTAGGGGATGCATATGATGTCTCTACAGAGGACGAGAGTTCGACGGAATATGGCAATCCTGTCGATCCAAACTGAAAACAACACCCATCGCCTCCTTCGCGAAAACAGAAAGGTTTATCCGCGACCCCAGTTTTGATTCGAACACCTCCTTGTGGACCGATATTAGGATCATCTGTGGCGTGAACACTTCGCGGTAATCAGGGAAACATTTGAACACATTTGTGGTCTCGTCTGCCCCAGCTGGTTCGTCAGAATACAATTCTTCGCGAAATAGTCATCGTGGAGAAGCGGGTGGTTGTTGCTCTTTGGAGGTTAGCTCCTGGAAATTCGTACAGAGCCGTGGGGCTAACATTTGGAATCAGCCGCTGCTTAGCCATGAATACCAAGGACGAATTTTGCTCTGCTTTCCTGAGCATTAAATTTCCCCAAGACCGAGGCTGAAACTAGACAAACCATACAGGAATTTTACAATATAAGCCGATTCCTTCAGGTTGTAGTCACCCTCCATGGGTCTCATATACCAATAAGGCCCCCAAACAACGACCCAAACGAGTACATGAATCGAAAAACTTTCCATAGCATTGTTTTGCAGGGAGTCGCTGATGCTAACGGAAAGTTTTTGCATGTTAGCACTGGCAACGCTTAAAGTATTCACGATGCTCACGTGCTACGAATGAGCTCATATCCAACTGCAATAGAAAACGGCGATATTCTCCATTCCCCAAGCGTCGGATAGGTGGCACGAAAGTAAAGCTACTTATTGTTGCCGATCCAGCTGATAAAGTGACGATCTGGTGCATGAACCCTTCTCCTCAGACCAGAGCTTTGACTGACATCCAAAGAGTCTAATAAATCACTGAGCAGCGCAAGGATAGTTATTCAGCAGGTATTTGGGCTGCTAAAAAAGGGAGGGTCTACTGGATAAGCTTGAAAGTGTTCTCTTGAATCATAACCTGTTGTATTTTACCCAACATGTGCCTAGATGTCAACGATGCTACTGAAACTGATGTCGCCAAACACGATGGGTTTTTCGGAGTACCCCTCCCGCGAAATGATGTCAATGCAGATGGCGCTAGACTAAGGAACGTTATAAAAGATATTTTGTATAGTTAAAGCTAAATATAGTATAGTTATTTCGTGCAACGTCTTTTTTATATTCAGTTCAACATTTTTAATGCTTTGAGCAAAATAGTGCTGTCCTTTAAATTAGTTCTCAATTATAAATATGTCCAAAGCTTGTAACAGTATTATTTAAGTCTTACTAATAAATGCTTTCAAATCACATTGCAAAATGAGAACTGAACAGCGAATCTGTACAAATGTGGTTCATTTCAAACGAAGGGATATCAAATAATTATTTGGTACAACATCTACCTGATTTTCATGTCAGTATTCTTTGGAATTTACATAATTAATGTTTTGAGCAATTTAGTGTTGTCTTTTAAATTAGTACTGAATTATAAATATGTCCCAATATTATGACAATTTTTTAGAATTTACTGATAAATGCATACGAATTAAATTACGAAATGAGAACTGAACAATAATCCACACAAGTGTAGTTCATCTCAAACAAGGGTCAATAGTAATGATAACAGCAATAAAAAAACTATGTAGGTGATGTTTAAAAACGTGTGACTGTTCTCTTTCCTAATAATATACCTGCAAAAATTTCACCGTGCTGATTGGTTGAGAGCACGTCAATTTTTCCCAATTTGAAATTGAGTGCAAAAAGTTGAAATTAAATTGATTGACAGGAAAGTCGCGAAAGCCCAACAAAACAAAATGGCGGGCAGGTCAGGGGAAAGTGACGATATTTTAATTTAGAGTTTGAAGGAGAATGCTATCAACAAAAACACCTTACAAAGCACAAATAACTGGGTAAAAGTCTGGAGGTCTTAGGCTGCTCAAAAGGGCTATGAGGAAAGTATTGGAATTACTAACCGGAGACCCTGAACAAAATCCTCGAGCAGTTTTACGCAACAGTTCTTGAGAAGGATGGGGACGATTACGAACCTGATAGCCTCCGTGTGATGGTTACTGTTATCGACCGATACCAAGATACAGAGAAAGAGTACAAATATTCCATCATTAACGACAGAGAGTTTAAAAGTTCAGAGCAAGTTCTTGAGGGAAAAGCCAGGCTACTGCGACAACAAGGCAAAGGCAAGCGGCCGAACAGGGCAAGAAGTCTGACAACAACCGAGGAAAATGAGCTGCCGGAGAAAAAGAAGTTGAGAAAGGAAAGTCCGCAAGTTCTCGTCCAAACAGTTTGGTGGCTCCTGACCCAGTATTTTGGCCTTCAAGGTCGCCAGCAACACCACAGAATGACGGTCGAAGATTTCTCCTTTGGACTGGATGAAAACAACACGGAGTACGCCGAATTCATCAAGAAGCCGACCAAAACATGCCAGTCCGGACTATCCGCAAAGCCCAGGAGCCTCCTCCCAAAAACGTTTGCTACTGGAGATGATAGATGCCCCGTTACAATGTCCAAAGAGTTTCTGTCGCTTCGTCGTCACGAGATACGTACAACCGGTCCACTTTATCTGTGTTGTATGTCGGATCCATCCTCGCAAGTTTGGTACAAGCGACAGCCGATGGGAGTGAACAAGCTCAACGACATGATGAAGGCCGTAGTCAAAGGAACGACCGTGGAAGATTCATGGAAAACGTTTTCGAACCACAGCGCCAGGAAAACAGTAGTAAAGAAGCTGAAAACAGCAGGCCTAGAGCAAAGTTCAATCGCAAAAGTAACGGGCCACCGAAACGAGAAGTCACTGGATGACTATGACGAAGGAGATGAAAATGAGCGGCGACAGCTTTCCCACACCATCAGCCACGGCACAAACATCAATAGCCAGTTAGCTCGAGGAAACAGCTTCACTTCGATTCATAGTTACACCTACAGCTCCAGCAATACTTTCAACCCGTCCTCGCTCGACGCTCGCAGCAACAACTTCAACCAAGCAGGTTTTGCCGTTCAGATGTCAAGTTACATCTCTGGCCAGAATGATCAGCGTCAGCCTTTTATGAACATGAACCATTCCCACCAGTGTCAAGTCACTTTCAACATCGAAAGCACAGCACGGCTCAGTCAGCTTCTGAAAAGCCACAGCTGCACCGCATGGTGAGGACAACATTTCTAACTGATCAGTTCAGTTTTCGAAAAACTTCATTTGTTGAACATGTTGATCTCAATTAGAATTGACTGCAAACATTATCAAGTGAACCAATTTTGAGGTTTTTTCAATCCTCCTTTTTTCTTTGAAATTCTTAAATTGAAAACGCTTTAAAATGATAGATGCTTCCAGAATTTGATCTTAGCCGATTGAACGATATTTTTGGTCTGTACTTTTTTCCTGAAGGTTTGGCATGTCAATCAAGGCTGTCATTGTTCGACCAATAATGTTAGTGTAGGTGGGACCAGTGAGCCGTGACACGAAAGAAACACGATCAAAGAAGAATCAGAGTCCAATTTTTGCATGCATATTATTAACAAGCAATCAAATGATTTCTCTCTTGCAATTTGAAATAAACAAGCACTTGTAAATTTTTGAAAGACTACAAATTGCACTCGCCCTACGGGCTCGTGCAAATTTTTGTAGTCCTTGAAAAATTTACTCGTGCCTATTTACACCTCTTGCTGTTCATTTACAGGAAATATCCATTCATTTGTGTTCAAATTTGTTTCATTATGGTTAATATACTCTCATTAACACCAATATGACATTCATTTGCGCGTAAGGAACGTTCAAGAATAACTTTACATATGTATTAACATTCAAAATCATCAAAAGATAAACAATACCTTCCTTTGACATTCATTGGCTGTAAATGTATTTTCATTTTTGTCGAACTAAAATTCGTTGTCACGAAACGACAATCATTTACACTTTTGGACAATCCTTTTTCAACAAAAGACTTCCAATAACAGAATTTCCATGAGCACTCACAATCAATTGCATTATTATACAACCATATCCGTGAAGGTGACAATCTTTAGTACGTTGAGACAGACATTATCGTGTTTTCATCTAACGTTATGAGAAAACAATAGCTCATTAGCGTAATTCCTTTGAACAGTGATATCGCGCCCAATTTTCCTCGATGATTTGATTATAGAACTAGGGACCCTATGTACCTTTTTTTAATTGTATTTTCACAATCCTCCTCTTGCAGATATAAATTCAGCCTCTTACGAACCTTTTGCGTACAACTTAGAGGGCGCACTACAGTATACATGGGATAAAGTGACAGTTAGATTTTCCCACAAATGCCAGGAAGAAATAGAATCCCATTTGAACACAGCGAAAGGATAATCAGGGCCTAAATGTGGACAATGGTATCGTTTCATGCAAACATATTTGCCACGATGCCTCAATGGTGACGCAATTGAGGGATAAATTGTTCAGCAAATTTGATATTCTCTCTTCCAAAAATAAATGTTATTACGGCTGTAATGTTTGTCTCACCGCACTTAAGATTGTCACCTTCATGTTGTATAATGATGCAATTGATTGTGAATGCTCATGCAAATTGTGTCATTGAAAGTCTCTTGTTGAAAAAGGATTGTCCAAAAGTGTACATGATTGTCGTTTCGTGACAACAATTTTTTTCGACAAAAATGGAAATACATTGACAGCCAATGAATGTCAAAGGAAGGTATTGTTTATCTTTTGATGATTTTGAATGTTAATACATATGCAAGTGTTATCCTTGAACGTTCCTTACGCGCAAATGAAGGTCATATTGGTGTTAATGAGAGTATATTGACCATAATGAAACAAGTTTAGACTCAAATGAATGAATATTTTCTGTAAATGAACAGCAAAAGGCGTATTCCAAATTGCACTTGAAATCATTTGACTACCTACACAAACTGTCCGAAAAAACTTTCGCGATTTCCTTTACGACACCAAACATGAGTTTTTGACTGTCCAATTCCCGCTGTGCCTCTTTCTCGGCGAGGCGCTCGAAAAACTCGTGATCTTTGCTTCAACTCTTTCCCAAACACTCAACAAGATCGTTTGATGGGTCCTTCCTTTCCTTTGTTGCGGATGGTTTGCCTTTGTTGGTTCTTTTTGAACGTTTCGGATTTCCTTCTAAGGTCTTGTCAAATTACTGCTTTTATCGACAGTTTCGCTTGACTGTGGGGAGTCCTCGGAGTCACTGGGTTCCCGCCACACTGAGTACACTGGCATCTTCTACCAAACCACACTCGTATACACGCTATAGTGTGATGTTACGCTTACAGCCTAAGCCTTCATCGATTTCCTCGAAGTAGTTGAAGGTTTTCCGATTGTTGCCACTTCGAGAATTCTCGCAGGTATTTCATACGCGCTTTGCACTGCGTGCCCCTCCGGAAAGATGACATCCCTCGCTCTTTCAAAATACCACTGAGCTTCTTCGCGATAACGTCCCACGTACCACAGTTTCTTCATCTGCTTATTGGGAAACTTTCGTTTTACAATTCTAACAGGAATCGAGTTTCGGCATCAGACCAGTTTGGGCACTGGTTTCTGTTAGATGATCCTGGCTGAGGTTTGTCTTCATTTGAGCTGCTAGTGCTGCTCGCACTGCTGCAAGCGTCGGAGCTTCGTACGGGAGATACATGCGGCATAAAATGCAGTGGCGATTGGCTGCATTGGCTGAACTGGTTCTGTACACCAGCGCTATGAAATAAATATGGTCCTGGCCGAGGAACTGGCGGAGGGATGATTTCCGGACTTTTCCATATTTATCTAACCGAAATTACCCCAGTAAAAACACAACCATAAAAAAGACGGGGGTGTTCGTCGTACGTTTAGAAGTAAAAAAAACGGTTAGGTTACCTTTTAGGGTGTTCAGCCTCAAAAGGTCCACTGCGGGAGCTTTTGCGGTATCTTTTAGGGTAATGAGCCGCAAAAAATAATATTGGGAGATGACGTTGTGTTAGAATTGGTACCTCTTTTAATAGGGGTGAAAAATATTTTCAAAATTTCCGACGAGCACCCCGCCCTTCTTATATGGGAGTGTCCCCCCCAGTAAGTAAACAAGCTTGGATGCTTCACGCGCCTTGTACGTAATCTGATTACTAAGAGCAAAAAGACCCTACTCCCTTCTTCGAGGAGAACTTCCCACGAAAAATTTCTACGAAGTAAATAAATAGGGTTAAATAAATAATAAAGCATTTGGATATCGAGATGATACTGATAATTCTAAAAATTTAAAGCTGAACTCATGCGTCTTAAGTAGGAATCTCAGTACACAAATGACAACAAAGGACATCAAAAAAAATGTAAAAGACTGCATTGTCAAGATTTTTTGCAAATGTTTATGGCGTAAGTTCTCTCTTGTTCCACCGAGAAATTAATAAGAACATATGACAAAGACCTTTTCGACAGAGATAGCTGGGCACAAGGAATTTTACAGTTGTTTACTTTTTAAAGTAAAAATATTTGGACATTTTAGAAGAAATTAAAATATTTGTATTGATGTATACACAATGTCTCCCCAACACATACTTGAACATTTGACACCGAGACCATTTCACGTTAGCCTGCAAAATACATACCTTCCTTTAAGAGTTGACAAGCCAAAGAACACTGATCCTTTTCCAAGGTTTTCAAGAATTCCTCGTATGCTCTCGGTCCTTTCGTGGCTAGTATCATCAACAGCTCTTCACTCTTTTCTCTCTGTGAGGGATTTTGTTCTATTTTCTCTTTATCATCAGAGGTCAATACACCAGCCGTCAGCAATTGGAGCGAAACCTCATTTGGATCAAGCTTTTCAAGGAGCGGCACGTAGAACTTCAAAAGTATGTTCTTGTACTTTATGATTTCCTTGGCATCATTTTCTTTGTCTGTTAAACTTTTGAGACCTGTATAAATCAAAGTACATGTACATACTTGTTATTTGCTGGGCACGAACCGTACTCGAGATCAAGGGCACAGTTTCTTTGCCATATGGACCGACCTAGGCCGAGGTTGGACGTAAGTCTTGTATGATCGATTACTGAACAGACGCGTGGTAACATAGAGTCTATCTGTTTTATATAATGGAAGAGGCAGCGTGACCGAGTGGTTAGAGCGCCGGATTTGAAATCCGTAGGTCCCGGGTTCAAATCCCGTTCTGATCGCGAGCTGATGTTGTTCTCGGTAGCACCGAGTTTAACTTCTCGACTACGCTTGTAAATAGCCAACTGGTCTGCCTCCCGCCAGTTGGGATTCTTAACCTAGTTATGTTTATTTGAATACTTATTTATCATTGTTTGTTTACATTGGTCCTGAAATCCCCAATGGGGAGTGGCCAATTACGTATACATACATACATACATACATACATACATACATACATACATACATACATACATACATACATACATACATACATACATATAATAGAGAAACAACAACGGTAATGATAGCCTGATTCTCAGACGTCCGAGGTCGCTCACGGCCCCTTCGCTACCGCTCTCTCCCTCTCCCGTCTGATATACTCTGTGCGAGGTCGTGTTCATGACGTCAGAGCCCCTATTGTACAGCAAGAGCCAATCACAACGTCCGTAAGAAATGAAGCATGGAAAAGTCAACAAATTGATTTCTCGCGGGTTTTTCCTTGATACATACATACATACATACATACATACATACATAATTTATTTGATAAAGCAGGTTGGATCAAAATTGGCAAGACGCTAAGTCCTGATGTGGACCTGCACTATCTAAAATTACAAATTAATAAAATCCTACGAAATACATAATCCTACATAATTAAGACAATGGCTGAATAAGTAGTGATAGCTAAGAATAGATAAGTAGTAACAATATACAATAAAATTTTAAAAGTAATTGAAGTCTAAGGATTTGTTTGAAATACAGCAGGACGCTTTTGTAAAACTGATAGATTTTAGAAGGTTCTTGTTTGTCTTAAGTTTTTTCTTGAAAGAACCCAGGTTAGAGCAGGTCTTAATGTCATCGGGAAGGAGATTCCAAGATAGCGCAGCACGGTGTTTAAAGGAAGATCTTCCCATTTCTTCCCATTTTGATCAGATTTTGGCAAAGCGAAGATTTCTTAGCTATGTTCCTAACTTCTACGCCGAAGAAAGCCGTCGTATCTCAGACGAACTCGATTCAGTGCTTGATCTGCGCTGAATTTCTCAAAACAAGCGATAGAATAGCGGTTTTTGGACGCTCGCAGTGGGATTTGCGAGGAACTCTCTGCAAGATTTTAGGCGGTGAATTACAAACTTCCAACGAGGACTTGCAATATGTTTGCAAAAGAAAATGCTACCCAAAGTTGAAAAAGATCGAAAAAATTAAGTCAAATCTCAAAAGTCTCGAAGCCGAGTTGAGGGCAGAAATGTCTAAAAACGCCGTGATTCGCATAAAGCGGAGATCGAGTCGAGATCAAACTCAGGAGGGATCGCTGGAAGCGAAGCCGGTGAAGAAAGCTATATTTCCTACAAATCCACCTCAAGATCAAACAAGGTTTCCTTCGCCAGTAACGGCAAGGGAGGTTGCAAGTCTGACAGGGTTTTCTCCTACAGTTTCGATAGTTGGATATACTGCAGCAAGGCATTCAGATGTTCCTGTAGTGGTGCGGGCATTTCCAGCATGTGTAAACATTGGGAGGAATTTCTTTTCATCTGCAAGTCAACTTAGCACATCTCAGCAGCTACCACGGACAAACACGGTGCAGCAAATAGGGAAACAGTGTCCAAAAGCAATTTAGATGAAGAGCCTTTTGTACAGGTGTGGACGATTTCTATATTGAAGTCCCTTTCTGCGTTTTTTAAGTTTAATAATATTCCAGTAATATTCGATCATGGCTTGTTTTTGCTCGAAAAGGAATATAAAAAATGGTACATTTTTGTTTGACATAAGTGGATATGACATGTTCCTCCTTAAGTATCATTGTAATAAACTGTATTTATTGATGTATTTGGCTGTTAAGTGTGAGTGCATAATGAATTTGTGAAAAACAAAACTGTTTACACAGAATATTTCAACAAATAATTTTCATTCAAAGGTAACCTTGAACTATCCATGGTGTGCAAGGGAATTCAAGGCAACGTTGGGTGAAGATCTTCAGACCCTTGGAAAAGCCTTAGCAAGACGAGGTACTTATAAACAGATCGCAGATGCTGCATTTCGTTACCCTTCACTGAAAATCTGCCTAATTACGAAAACCTTACAAGCTCTGGGCAAAGAATGCAATGACTTATGCTCTAAAAAAAACCCATCTCTGCTACGTAAGGGTGGACCAGATGAAATGGAGAACTTTTCCTTTCAAAAACTCTGTGAAGAATGGAAACAGAGAGCACCCTTTTTTTACTCCTTTCTTACGACATGCGCAATAGTCAAGGGAAAAGGTTGTGACTGGACACCTGCCATGGCAGTAGCTGGCTCCGCTCTTTTAAAGAGTCGCAATGCGCACATGAATGCAACAGCATCACTTATCTATCTCATGGTCAGGCAAAGTGCAACACAGGTTTGTCAATGAAATTAACATAACTTTGGTTAGTTTTGTAACATGATAGAGACTTTTTTTCATATCCAATTCCAGATAATCAGAGGCTACCACTGACATTATAAGTAAAATTCTGTCTACTAGCCAAAGTAGCTTATCAGGTTGCATCCAAGTTGCCATACATGTACCATGTATTTCTTGTAGTTGGCGTAATTCTGCTATCAATAATTAACTAGGAGATGAGTAGAAAATTTTTCTCTTAGCTCACATGGTTCCTTCATGAGATTCAAATATATCTACTTTGGTTTAAATTTATCATTGGTTTAAAAGTTTTTCAAACCAATTTGCTTTTGATTTTTCATTGTCCCATTTTTAAATAAGGGAAACAAAAATCAGACTGGTTTCAAAAATTTTAAACCACAAAGAAATAAAAATAAACCACAACATAAAAGTACATACAAGACTTATGAAGTTTTGTGCATTTATCTTCTGCAGAAGATGGTTCAGCGATTAAATGCAATGAAACTCTCCACATCAAGTAAGACTTCCTTAAGAAAACTTGACTCCTATGGCCTTAAATCTGCTGAAAAACTTAAAGAACTGCAAGAGCTTCAGGCCAAAGTGATTTCCAATCCAGAGGAATTTAAACTTGATCACACTGATGGGACCTTCAAAATTGTGCTTGACAACATTGATCTCAGAATCACAACCCGTGACATGACCTCTGATCGACAAAACAAAGACATTCATTGGGTTAACCATTCTGCTGTTGAAAACCGTGTCACACTTGGAAGCAGGAAGAGGGAACAGATAGAGTTATCACAGCTAGAAAATTGCCAGCTTCTTCCAACTGCAGCTGATCATGAAAAGTTGAGAAGGGATTTTACCTCTCTGGTTTCGCGTGTACTTGTTGAGCATCTTCCCTGTCTGGCGTTTCTACAGTCTGTGTGCATCAAGCATATACCACATCAATTCAGCAAAGAAATGGCAAAGAAAACTGAGAAGGTAATTATCAATAAACCTTGAGTGAACAGAACACAACAACAAAAAAGCCAGGTTATGTTTACAAATTACCAATAATTGCCCAAAATTTTTTTAAAAGTTTAATCCTATTCTTATTTTTATTACCACAAGGTTCTTTTGGGTGTTATGTTTAAAAGTGAAAACAAATCAGAGGAAATGCTGGACATCCTAAGGCAAATAAGAGGCTACTCCCCAAACTTGGAAAATACTGACCAAACTGTAAGGAAAAGCATTCCCATTGTTGGAGACCAGCTCACTGTTGAACATGGTGTAAATGTCATCCAGGCTGTCCAGAATGCTTACACTCCCGAAGAGAAATTAGAGGGCATCCACATGGAAATTGCTGACTGGCATACTGCTGTTACTTTCTTGAATGTAAGGGAATGCAGTATTTCTAAACACTTTTAAAACTTGTCAACTTTAAAAATTTTACCAACACCCAATTAAGTTTACACTCCCAGGGACAAAATCCAAACCATCTTCAGCAGATTCCTTATCAATATGGTCAATTACAATAATATAAAAGAATAGTGCAATCTAAGTTTTAATAACCTTTCTTTTTCACTGGTGGATGGAAACATGAAATGTGAGTATGTACTGTAATAAAGTTTTAGATACAGCCACGTCCTCAAGTTTATCTGTTTGCTTTCACTAATACTAATAATATAACAATTATAATATGCAAAACAACCAAAATTTACTGTCCTTTGTTCTAGGTATTTTTTAAGAGGCATTGTTCAACTGTTTCTGACACAGACAAAGGGACTCTATTTGCTGATCGAAATTTCATTAACAGACGGAATGTGACAGCTGATGTGCACAGCAACTGTGCACACTGTAAAGCATTTGCCATTCTTGAAATAAAAGCATGCATCATTGCAGCAGCAATGTTGGTACTTGGCATGAATAAGATCAGTGATCAACCTAAACACAGTCCATCACTTGTTGCTGTCAGAAGTGGAAATGATCAAGAGAAAAAACACTACTTAATGAAAATTTCAGGCCAAATTGTGGATCAATTTGTCCTAGATAAACACTCCCTAAATGACTTCTTGGACAGAGTACTTTGTGAACAGGAGAGGGATGATGCTATAAATAATCAAGAGCTGACTGCTTATGGAAGATTCCCCTGCCGAAGCCCAGGATGTGATAAATCATTTAAATATGATGGCAAAAGGAGGAAAGACCATGAACTTACCCATGATCCTTCCCCTGTAATCCCTGAAAAGCGTGTGCTATCCCCTAATTATCCCAAGAAAGTTTCACTGAGTGATTTACATGATGATGATGTTTTTAATTATAACTGCTCACTCTTAGCTCAAGGACTGTTGTTTATGAACTTCCTTGATTCAACATCAGAAGGAGATGGTGAGAGATCAATTAGATGCTGGAAGTTCTTTCTGCTGCACTTCAGGGAAGAAAAATCCACTACAAATTATGCATTAGAAGCCCTTTACCTGCTTTTGCAGGTATATTCTCTCCTTCCCCCAGCTGAGGCCCACAGCTTGACATGGAATCGTACTGTTAACAACAAAGGGGGAAAAACGTTGCTATTGATCTTGACTTGGAACATGACAATAATGATCTAAAACAGCCTATCAAAAATCTTGAGCAGTAAGGAGAATTTCAAATGGTCAACAAAAGTCAAAACAAATGCTTTCTTGCATGGACAGAGAAATTCTTGTCAAGCAGAGGTCAGGCAAGCACATTTCAGCCGACTACTCTAAAGATCTCAGAGCTATTGTCAATTCACTAATGCAAGAGTCAGTGTTTTGCCACACTCCAGGAAGACATTATAAGTACTTTTAAACTTTGTCAGAGACCCACTGTCAAGGCTAAACATGTCAAATTTATATCAGTGGATTAATAGGCACAAGAAAAACATTGACCTTGGAAGAAAAGCAAGGTAGACGTAACTTGTAGCATAAATGTATCTGGGCATAATGAATACACTGTTTCATATAATTTCAAATTTTACATTCTAGATTGATTAATTCTAGATCTGTTTTCAGCCTTCAGGTACTTTCTTCTGTATACCCATGGTACCAATGGTACATTGATTTTGAATGTAAGTCAAACAGGAATGATAAAACACCAGGAGCACCAATTAAAAGGTTAATAATTTAAATAACTCCATGAACAAACGAAGGTCAATTTCAATCAAAAGAGATAAAAAGGCAAAGAACAGAGACTTCTACATGTATGTTTGTGACAAATTATATGTTGGCAAGATAGAACACTTGAATAAACTTACTAGAAACTGTTCATTCACTCTATTTGTACTTTGTCAATCAGATTACCCAGTTCAGGGACATGCATAGTGCTGCTTTCAAAATCCTGACTTCCCTTTAGAAATGTGGAATCATCATATAAAATATCACTTGTGGATAAATCGTCCCAGTCCACATCCATTAACTCCCCATCATTGAACAATGCATTCCAGTCATCATCCTCTTCATCATCTCTGTCAAAGTAATCTTGATCATCATGCACTTGACCTACGTCTTGATTTAAATCTTTGAAGACCTCTGCCAAAATGTCTATAATCGCATATGCGTGCCTTTCTTTCCAGATTTCAGCATTTTGCTTTGATATCAGAAATGCTGAATATTTTATCACAGTTTTCAAAAACTTGTGCAATCTGATGGTCAGAAAATCCAATTGACAGTTCTGGAACAGATGCAACAGGTAATTCTCCTTTGGGAGATTGATACAGTAACTCAACCAAAAGTGACTTCCTTAGTGTTATGAGCTTTCCCTTTAAAGTGGTTTTCTGTGTACTTGAAACTGTTCGGGTCTTTCCAGCATAAGGGGTATGTGCTGAAACAGATATTTTCAAACTTGTATCCCTTGAACAAAGGTCACAACAAACAAAGTCACTTTGACTGCTACTTGTTTGGAACTTTCCACCCTTTCCATCAAAATGACCCATAAGAAATGCACGTCTGCAGGTATATTTACCCTTTACATAGTCTTTCATGTCTTTTTCACCATGAAGAAGCATAAATGACTGGTAGAGCAGAAGGGCTTTACTCTGGCTTCCATCCCTACCTGCCCTTCCACTCTCCTGGATGTAGGCCTCCACAGACTTTGAAGGTCCCAAGTGGATTATTCTTTGGACCCCTTTGCAGTTAACACTCATGCCAAAGGCTATGGTACAAATGAGTACTCGAATGCAGCCAGTATCCTGTCCCATTTCTTGTAAAATAACCTCTTTGTTTGACTTTGAAGAAAGGGCATGCAGCATTTCTACTGGATCTTTGCTGTCAGTGGCAAATATTGAGTCGCCCATTTCTTGCATGAAGAGAGAATACAGTGTTGAACATTGCTTTATGGTTTGGCAATATATAATTGTTCTTTCTGTCCCACCTTTTTTTTCTTTTAGTTCATTCAATATCCATTGGAAATATTGAAGAAGGGGAGTATGCTTATCCATGGTCTGGATGATGTAACAGATATTTGACTTGTTTGGGCTTTCAGACACTTCCACAAAATTTCCAAAACGAAGGACAGAAGTTATTGTCTCCTTTGTCTGCCTTGATGCTGTCGCAGTAACAGCCATGAAAGGAATTTTATTTCGCACAAGAGACCGTAACTTGCTTAATTTGTAGAACCATCTTCTAAAGGCCATGGCCTCTTTACTCTTAGAAGTTCCCCTGCAAAAAGCATACAATGATATTGTCATCTTTCTTTTTATGTACCTTTCTGTTTAAGACTGTGGCGTACTTTGCTTGCAGATTGAACATCAAGTATACTAAGCTTATTTGTTCCGTGAAAGTTGCTACAAATTTATCTACCTTAAAGATTAAAGAATGATAGACTTAAAAGTTGTTTAGAGATAACATCTGCTTAGGCAATTAAAAGGGGTCAAATCAAAACACCGAGAGAAATGCTTACCAATGGCTAATACAATGTGCTTCGTCCACAACGATGCCAATTAAATTGCTCTTGTAAACGTCAGAAGACAATATGCTTCGCCACCGACCATTTCCGAGTAAGGACTCCGGCGACGAAAATACCACGGAGCACTCTCCTTTCTCAATCTTCAGATCCAGAGCCTTATCTTCTCCTATCGAGCCAGCTGATATACCTTATTTCCGTAAGAAATTTGTTTGATCTTCCATAAGGCTCACTAGAGGGGATATTACAATTATTACTGGATTCGCTACAAATCCATCGTGGCCTCGTGATAATTCGGCGTGAACTAAAGGAGCCATTTGGAACACAAGCGACCTTTCTAATCCCGTTGGAAAGTTAAGAAAGACATCAATACCAGAAATAAACGTTTTGAGCGCTTCGAACCGTTCAGAGAACAGCTTTTCCACGCCAAAAACTTGGCAAGCGTTGTGCACAGCCGACTCGAGACCTTCCACTTCTTCCGCCATTTTGAATTACATTCCATACATTCCACACTTCTGGAAATATGGTACATCGGCTCTGATTGGCGGAAATTGACAATCGCTCTGATATCATGAACAAGACCTCGCACGGAGTATATCAGACGGGAGAGGGAGAGAGCGGTAGCGAAGGGGCCGTGAACGACCTCGGACGTCTGAGAATCAGGCTACGGTAATGACGGCATCTATATATACGTCTGTTCTCCAATTGATCGAAAGTAAGAATCTATCAAGAAGCAAGAATAATTTGACTTATCAACTGAACATGTACACCTAGATGACAATTGAAAGTCTGGTGATTTAGGCATTTTAATTTTGTTGACATTTTTGACTCCTCAAGGATCAGGCTTACTCCTCAGGTAAGTGGGGAATTGCACCCTGGGAACTCAGCTTACCAGAAATTTCTGTTAAAAACTTTTTGCACCTCAAGTATTCCGTTTTCGAGATAGTTGTTTCCAAACCGACGATATCCGCATCATCTTCACTCTTTTCTTCCTTTTCCTCTTTTGTCTTTGTTGTCTCGTCGTCTGAAAGAAAGCATTCCTCGGCAACTGTGTCTAGGTGACCAGAGCAGTAATCTTCCCACAGCCGTTCAAGAATCTCCAGAGTACGGCAATGAACCGTCAGTATTAAACTGCCTGGTTTTTTATCTTTTATCTCTGCATCAAGATGTTCTCTTAAATAATAGCAAAACCTTTGTAGATCTTCTTGTGTGGAGAGAGGGAAATAATTCAATCCTATTGCTGCATGGCTTCTCATGCGATCTTGTAGTTTATTCTGTTTCTGTACATTTCGTTGGGTAGTAACACCAGTAGTAGCAAGTTTGATGGTCAAGGTGCCTAAAGATAAGAGAGAGAAAGAAGGCCACGCTGCCATGTAATATTCTCTATATTTTTCGGAGTGTTTATAATTGAAATTAGTATAACATTATTATAATATTTAATCCATATTATAATTTATTATCACCTCTATCCTTATATTGTTCTTATTTAGCGTTAGTATTTTTTAATTGATTAATATAATTTAAATCTATTATAAGTATGCAAAATAAGTAACTTGAATAAGTATTATGTAGAGTTCTTTTAGGTCCTGATATACACTTTGTAAGGGAAACTCCCTTTATTCCTAAATATGCTTAAGTAAAGCTATTCCAACACGTAGACATAAACTTCACTTGTAATGTAGCGTGACACGTAACATGTACATGTTCTACTTTTAAGTGGCAGTCCCGCTTAAAGTGGTCCACTCGACTTCGGGACCAAAAATAATTTTTCTTCATTTTTTGTCACTTTAAGCTCAGAAGAATGATCAAAGTGTAAATTACAAACTGTGTGAATATGAAATTCAGGCAAGTTCCCTTCTTTCTGTACTGGCCTGTTGAAAATGTGCAATTTTGCATAAATTCCATCGGCCATCTTGTTGATTGAGTAGTATTTCAAACTTTCCTAGATTTCACAAAAATGTGAACTCGCTGGAACTTTTAAAGTATGTTTCTGAAACTATTCACCAAAAGGGTCTTTTTGATACAATAACAGAAAATCCGAATTTTCCTACCCGTCGTCGGATTCTCAATATTTACAGGTAATGGCTGTTAAGATGATTCCTCACATCTGCATTGCGCATCCTTACTGCGCATAATTTATGGCGTCACATGGTGGATTTGCCTTGATATTGAGTTCTGTCAGTTGAAAAATGGTTATAGCTCACTAACGAGCTTGGGCACCCCAATTTTTTTTCCAGTCGTTTAAATCAACTAATCATTAGCTTTGCGTGAGAAAAGACTGATCTGATTTCTATTACTGAAAATTGAAGAAATAAAGAAAATAGCAGCTGCACTGTAGTCTTTTCTATTTGCAGTTTGATAGCCGTGGCAAGCAATTTAGTTCCAATATTTTAACAAGGATTCAGCTGTCTGTCAAAATGAAACTTAAAAAGTTTATTTGTGTCCGACACAAGTATTGACTGTAGTTTGAGGCGTGTTTTCATGAGTCTGGGCCCACAAAGAGTTTACAATAACTTGGAATGCGTTCTCGTAGTAAGCATTAAATAATGCTAAAATGGGACATTTTCAATGCGTCACTGCTCCTTAACGAGCATGGGCACCTCCTCCCCCTTTTTATTTTATAATTAAAGTTCTCATATGATAAATATTCAGGGGAAAAAGTTTGAACAAAAATCTATTGACAGTTTTATTTCAGAAGAATTACCTTAATTGGTGTACAAAATATAATTCCCAGTGGCCGTTGGAGCGTGACTGTGACCTCGCCAAAAAAGCCGAGTGCATAGCAGGATCGCAGAAAACCGAATATAATTTGAAATTCTCAGTGTATTACGGTTACCGCGCTGAGTTGATGTGATAGTAAACTTTTCTGGCCCTATGGCTGTGGTGTTTTTAAGGCAATTTAAACTACGAGTGGTCTTTCTTCCGCTTGATCTGTTGTGAGTAACGCGAAAGGAAACCTCGAAACAACTTCGCGCGGGCACTTTGTGGAGGTTTATTTACGATCATGCTCTTCGGACTAAGTGAAAAGAGGGAACACTTGTAGTCAATGGCGATTCTGTACGTTACTTTTTGATTCGGAAGAGATTTGTGGGACGGCGTCGCTTATAAATGAATCACTTATGAGGAGGAACTACCACCAAGGAATTTAAAAACAAAAACAAATTGAACAAAAGAAATAAAACCGCAGGTCACAAACCCATCAAAAATAGACGTAATTTGCGCCCAAAATATATAGAAGACACAAAGAACACCCTATGGTGAGGTAAGTGAAATTTAATGCTTTATTTTAGTATATTTAGGACTAAAGGGAATTTCCCAATACAAAGTCTATTAAACGTGTTCGTCTATTGAGTCAGCAGTCAGATACTGGGTTTGTGCGGCCTGTGGATAAACAAAAAAACATCGGATATATATCATATATTGAACACTGTTTTGTAATTAGCACCGAAAAATGTGAGTCAAGTGTTAGAAAAACAAGTACTCAGTCTGCACGTTCTGCACGGTCTGCGGGGTCTGCAGTCTGCATTCTGCATGATCTGCGTTTTGGGGCGACCGCAGAAGGGAGTCAACAGATATAGTTCAACTTCTATCATATGCTTAAATATAACAGCGCAAGTCAGTCTGACAAATTCAAGATGCTAAGAGTGAATAGGAACTGATTCCTGCGCGTATTGTGATGCTTACCGCTACACATAATGCTCATACAATGACTATTTGCCCATCACACCGTTTATCCCTTGGCCTTGGCTGGAAGGGGTCAACCGAAAGATGTACGGTCCCTCAAGAGATATCAAGGCACAGAAACGTCAAAGAGAAATGCTAAAAAGCCAAACGGGTAATAAGCAAATTCATCATAAAAAGAACGGGTTTACGTCGAATCAGAGAGCGTCGCCGACTCGTTTTAATACTTTTTACCTGTATGCAAACATTTTCACCAGCTTCTAATGGTGGATTTTAACAAACCAGCATTGTTCCACTGAGGTGTGTGTAATAAACGCTGCTTCCAGCTACCGCAAAATGTAACGTGAGCCGATAAAATAACGCACGTGATTAGAACTAGGACAGACACAAATGGAGTCTAAATGACAGGTAGCCGGTCAAGGTTTTAAATAGACTAAGTTACTGGCAGTGACATTTGATTTTTTTTTTTATTTTAAGTAAAACAACGTAAAAAGAACATTGTGACTGGCGACTGTTGCCGCCGCATTTGATTCTTTTGTTGTTTTTTTCGTTTGTACGCACATTCTTTCCGTTGTCATCGCATTCTTTCGCATAATTTCGTTTTGTTTCAGTCCCTTCTTGTAGTCCAGCGGTAGAGCTCTTAAATTGCGCGATTTTTGATACAAGTGCCAACTTTGAGGGATAATGTGCATTCCCATACTGATCAATTCCCGATATAGTGCCAAGCTCAATTTTGTAATTCCAGCATGTTAGGGGAATTTAACTTTCATACTCATAAGATCCCCCGCAAAGTTCTTGTTCTTGTTCGTTTTTACGTTATTAATGCACGTAGGACTAGAATTTTTTTCCGGTTCTTTTAATGCTAATACAGTTAATTTTACGCTAAAAATATTAAATAAATTAAGGCATTAATTAGCATAAATCTGCACTTCCTCTTCCTGCTCTCCACATTTCTGCAGCGCATTCTCTTGCTTCGAATGGTAGTAGCGGCATCTCAATTGTCTCATTGTGCGATTCGATACAGCTATAGTAAAAACGGTTGTTCAAAAAGGAAAACGGCCAGCTTGAAGAAAACATGGGTTGTTCTGGAGATTGAGAGAAGGGCGTAAGTTTGTCGCTGCCTGAACTGGCGGGAAGGAAACAACTGAAAACACACCGTGTTCTGTTATAATTCGAAAAGACACGTCTGTGGTGCTGGATATCCCACTACTGGACGCAGCTTAGCGTTATTTCAGTAGGCGGGAGAATTACATTAGTGGTCGACTGGGAATATTTGGACGTGAGAAATGGTGTTGCTTAGATATTTGAGAGTCGTTGTGCCGCTTGCATAGCTTGTCGGGATGAGAATGAAGGATGGGATGGAGTGACCCTGTAGTAAAATAAAAATTGTGCTTAATTTAAGCGAGGCGTGTACAATTGTTGTCAACTGTTGCGTCCGATCTGTTGTTCATGAACGTTGTGATTGACGTGACTGTCCTTGGCGGCTAGGAGAGAAGCAAGAGATACACTCTGATAGAACAAGCTAATAGAAGCTATCCCTGAATTGACTGCTTACACCAAAGGTAAAGTGGTATTTTCTCAGAACTGCCAAAAGGAATGGTCACCCCAGACTTTGTTGGCGTAACCATGATCCTTGAAGGAGCAAAAGTTAAATACTACTGTCGACTGAAAAGCCAATTCCGCCGCATTAACATCAAATAAGCTTCTGAAATTTAACATCGTGAAGCACGCCCGTGCGTCAAGAGCTGCGGCCCCAGTACCGGTATGTATAGGTGACGCTGCATGCAAAAATATTTAACAGAGTCCTTGTAGACAGAGGGATGCTCTTGGCATGTCGATTACCTAGAGCAAACGTACTATGCTTGTCTATACCAGATCTGGCGAATGTGCTTGTGAACACTTCAAGGAAATGGTCAGGCTCCCGTTAGTTAGGATTTTTAACAAGTTTCTGTTTAATTTACAATATTTGTTTGGTTATTTCAGTATCCACAATTAGTACAGCAGTGATTTTTTTTTTTTTTTTAATGGACACGGTATGCCTCACCGAGCTAAATGCGAAATTTTTTACTGTAGAGGTAGTCAATAACATCGACCCCAACACGTCGTTGACAACCGTTATAAGTTTATATAACGGCACCTACATCGCACTGATCCAATACCCTGCTGAGGCGCGCCACATATCAAGGAGGATACGTATGGGAGCAACCATTCCAACCACTGCGCATCCTGACCCAGCAGATAGGGACCTGACTCTCGGTAGAGGAAGGCAGAGGCAGCCATGATGGATAACCCTACCAGCAGCAGCTGTCTGCTGTAAAGACTTGGCCTCTTGTGACAGAAAGAGCTGAGGCAAAAGATGTACCTGTGTTAAAGCAGATCTTGCTTTGTGTGTATGATGGCCAGTGCGTTCGTGGCTAAGTTTATTGTGGTGGTAAAAAAAACTTTATTGTGGTACGGAAATGTAGAAAAGTTAAAAAACAAATTAAGGTACGCGCAAATCTGTAGGTTTTAAAGACATGGGTGATTTTTTCAAAGCTGCTTACGCTGTGTACGTGACTACGATGGTCATTCATCTCTTCACATCGTTCTCCGCTGTTCATTGCTCTGTCATTGCTCTTCCAGTGGTTTGAGGTACATGATCATGTACTCTGCAGCTTTTATTGCAGGTAACAGTCTAATTATCCAGAGGCCCATCGATGGTAAGCAGACCTTTCTTTAATTAGCTACAAACGTGGTATTTTAATTTCTAAGTTGCCATGACAACGCGCAGTTAAGAGTAACATGGCATAAGAGGAAACATAACGAACTTGGTAAGCAAGTTGGAACCACTGAAATGAAAGTATTTGTTGATAAACTAGGACAGACATAGGAATGTCATTAACATCAATTAATTGCGGTTTCCGTGGAAACCGGCGCACGTCCAGCTTGGCACTATTCTCGGTTTTCATGTGACGTCATCATTTTCCAAACTTAAAAATTACCAATCCTGACGAAGTTTTAGTTTCATCAGAGATAAGACCCTCTAAAAACTTAACGATTTATAACGTTTAAGCTCGACAGGGTTCTTCGTTTTGTTATAGAGGACGTTTAAATTTCCATGTTTATGCGTTGCGTGACGTTAAAATGGTGGCTCGAGAAGCCGTAGGTCTGAAAGAGGAGTTATCGCTCACGTTTTTCTTACTGGACGGTTCTTGCACTAGAAGAATTATTACTTTCAATGTGTTGGAACTCTAGGGTAATAATTTTTCGTTTCAATGGCAAAACTCAACGACAGATGTTTCTGTTACTTTACGGCCGCCATGTTGGTGCCCCTCGGAAGGGCATCAACATGGCGTCTCCATACAAAGCTCTATAAATTTGCGTGAAATTATTTTCCAAATAACGCGCAAATGAAAAACTGCACAGACCTAAATTTTGGCGAGGTTGTTTATATATTAATCATCTATCATATCTCAGATTCTTGACTAAATTTATTGAATGGTTACGATATATATTTTTGGTGGCGTGCTGAGTGCAAACCAGCCATATCTGAAAATGCTCGTATTGGTGACTACTACCGGTGTGCCAAATTTCATGCTTGTATCAAAAAGTGCACAATTCGCCTGAAATTTCGAGTTATGCCGCCAGACTGTCGCATGCGTGTTCCCAGAACATTTGCGCACAGTTCCATCGCAACGTTACAGTCATCTAGTTTCAATTTACCGTCTTCACCGCTTTCCTCTATCGTGTTCCTAGCCGCCTCAGTCATACAACGTTTGTATGTATCGTTTACCTTTGGCTCGTTATATCTATTTCTTTTATTGTATTGTATTGTTCATAACTTGTAATTTATTTTGTTTGTAGCACCCGCTCGTTTTTCATCGCTTTATCGTTTATTTGTACATTTCGTGAGTTCGATTAAAGTGCACCCAATCCCCCAAATTTTCGCTATTTTCGCTAAAACGAATCTACTTGTTATTTGAAATATTTCTGCGAAAAAATTTTTGGATTCGGTTAAATCCTCGATTTTCTGTACCCGACAAAATCTCGGAAATAGCTCCAAAACACCGCCATTTTGTTTCACGACCGAGTTTGAGGAGAATGGGTCGAGCGGCTGTTGTGACGTCTACCCAGGAAGATTGAATATCCCAAGTCCTCTCATTTCCTTCAGGATGGTGCAATACACATTCGAAAAGTGCGCAGAAACGCCTTCCAGAAGTGCTATCGGCTGTTGCAGCAATATCTCAGATTTAAAGAAAGATATACTGTACAATTTACTGGTGATGATCGGTCAATGGTACAAAAAGCGATGGTTGATTTCGTCGAAACAAGCAAACTAACTGTGAGAACCATTGAAGAACTCTCACTGGAATTTGTTCCGCAGACTTTCAAACGATATTTTCAAAATTTTCTGCTCAAAGCCAACCAGCAATTTGTAGAAATACTACCGAAAACCTATATCTTCCAATCCCGTAGTATTTATAAAAAGCCAGCAAAGTTGTGTGATCAATCAAGGAGCGTTACGACCGCTGAATATACTGAAAGTAAATAGTTAGCAACTGTACGCCGCCAGCCAACACTTCTCTCTCTTTCGATTTAGATAAAAGTCGAAAATTAATCCTTTGGAATTACATGATAACAAAACTGTTAGACTCACAGAGTTTTTCGAAAGTTTGAAAATCAGCAATGCGAAAACATTCTGTGCAACAGTGTCGAAAATATGACCGCGTAACATTATCTGCGGACCGCTTAGGGAACACATCCTTTTCGCTTATCCGACGAATTACACTGCAAACTTTAAAAAAAATTTACATTGGTTATTTGGAGTTACGACTTAAAACGTGTGACAATGTGAAATCGGTAATTGCATGAAATGTTTCCTTCCACATTGCTTCCCGCAGCTTCAAAAATACAGGTCCAAACAATTCTACGATTTTCAATCGATCGAAGCCGGTGTTTTGGAGGTCATC
>Ga0126339_10000344_pt1:0-12500 | contig 24115 bp, 19 predicted proteins | sample OrbTmetagenome_2_FD_92532 | JGI IMG/M metagenome (GOLD analysis project Ga0126339, IMG submission 92532) | Coral microbial communities from Petempiche,Puerto Morelos, Mexico - Orbicella T R C metagenome | ecosystem: Host-associated > Invertebrates > Cnidaria > Coral | place...
ATCTACGACCTTATGAACACGCATACCTAAAATATAATTTTGGGTGTTAAGGTGCACATGAAAGTGTTAATTGTGATAACCAAGACAAACAACCTATTGGACTTTCATAATAATTTGGGACATTTTTCTTTAATAGCCTCTCAAACTGTGTCGCAGAATGTGTGCCACATGTTAATTTACAGCGAAAAATTGTCCACTTTACGATTGTCAAAAAATATCATCGGAGATTGGACGAAACGTCAAAGGCATCGTTGAAAGTTTTTCTTGGGAGTCCTTGGACAAGTATTCATTTTCAGAGTGCCGCTGAAACATCACCATGTTAACTTTCGGAGAAAAAGCAACTTACCTGTATTCTTGACTGATTATCTCTTATTGAAGGTAGAAATTTCTGGACAAGGAAAGAGCTTTTCCTTTGCACGTAGCTAGGTTGGACGCTGGCTCGCTTTAGACGGATTGCCGGAGATGGACCGGTGTAAACATCTGAACTGAACATGAAAATCTCAGACATCCAACACGTTATACGTTATTTGCATATTGCGACACGTTGCTTTGTCCCTTTGTAAGGGACTTCGCACGGATATTTTGTGATGCAAAATAAAACTGCCCTTGATTTGCCTGGAAATTTTGAACCGCGATGAAATCAGATTTCACTTCGTTGCAGAAACAGTAAGACAAACATTTAATTTAGGAGCAAAGTATTTAAACTCCAACCTCTGTATGCAAATATTGAACCAATTAATTTAATATTTACAGTTGCTCCAGGGTGAAAGCTGTCAAAACAATAAAAAATTAATAGACCCTGTTTCGGATTTTACTAACTTCTGATGTTAGCCATTTAACAGAAATCTGTCGATACAGCTTAAGACAGTACGTCAAAAAAAAAAAACAAAACAAAGATAACCAAGCTTGTTGATAGTAAAATCGCAAAGCCATAGCGATCGCTTGGTTCAAAAAATTATTCAGTAAACGCTTATTTCAGTGCTGGGGGCACGTTTGTGCCTCCAGAAATCTCCGACTTCGTAGAACCATATTTTCGCTAATTCGCGATATATTACTCTAAAACCTGGCCATTTTACCAAATTCTAAGGAGTAGCCTAGCCACATGGTTAGCCTTAGTGAAACTCCCCTCAGTCTATTTAATGCTCCGGCTAGCTTTAATAGCGTTTCGGTTAATCTGAATAGCTTCCTGATTAGCCTAAATAGACACTTACACGCGACATTGGCTTACTTTCAATAATTGTGAGGGTGTAGGTAAAGTTAAATCATTGAAAGCCAACCACTCAAGAGTTAGCGCTATTTAGCCTAACAGGAACGGTAGTTATAGGGAAACCGGAGTGATACTACAGCTGATCAAGTAAAAAAACTTATTACCGTTTTACTAAACAACCACAGTGATTCATGTTTTGATTGACTGACGCCACTTCTTTGTAAAGGACTTCACGTAGATATTTTGTGATTCAAAATAAAACTGTCTTTCGTTTGCCTGGAAAATTTTCAGCTGCGATGAAATGATTTCGCTCTCCTGCAGAAACAGTAGGGCAAATATTTTCTTTAGGAGCAAAGTATTCATTTAAACTCGAGCGCCTCTATGCAAATATTGAATTGAATTAAATTGAATTGAATTAATTTAATGTTTACAATTGCTCCCACCTGAGAGAACTCAAAACAATCGACAAATAAACCCTTTCTTATTGTTTTTTCAACTTATTATACTAGCTATGTACCACAGATATCTGTTGATACAACTGAAGCCGGAAAGTACTTCAAAATTAGTAAGATAACCCAGCTTGTTAGTCGTAAAATCGCAAAGCGATAGTGACCGCTTGGTTCAAAAAACTTTCGAGACGCACGTTTGCTGGGAGCACCTTTGTGCCTCCAGCTGTCTGTCCAAATTGCCCAATTTCGTAGAACTATATTTTCGCTATTTCGCAGGATATTACTCTCAAACGTAGCCATTTTACCAAATTCTAAAGGACAGCCTAGCCTTGTGGTTAGCCTTAGTGCGGAAACTCCACGCAGCCTACCTAACGCTCCGGTTAGCCTAAATAGCGTTTCGGTTAACCTGAATAACTTTCCGGTTAGCTTAAATGACACTGATAAGCGACATTTGCTCGTTCTCAGTGATTGTGAGGGTGTACCTGTACAATTATTGAAAGCAAACCACTAAAGAGTCAGCGCTATTTAGCCTAACAGGAACGGGAGTTATTGGTCAATCGGAGTGCATCGGCGGCTGACGAAGCAAAAAATTCTTGATGAGGGTTTTACTAAACAACCGGTGATTTATTTTTTGATTGACGGACTGCATTGCCTCAGTGCTCTTGAACAATCATTCATTAACCTTCGACGCTATATTGCGAAATAAACATTAATGACCACAAAAAAAGCAATAGCTATCTCAAGGATTGGTTGAATTATTTTTTGTTTCCTAATTCTTCTTTTGAAAGTTATTCTTTTTCCGCAACTGCCTCCTTATAACGCATACAAAATGCGAAATCTCTCCGTGTTTATACTTATTTTCATTCATTTACGCATCCAGTTTTACCGTATGCCTGATTTTAAGAACACTGCATCTAAAAAGCCGCTCATTAGACCTACTGCCAATTTTTATTTCGCAAACTCTGCGATCTTGATAAAATCCGGCCACATCAAGGCAGACAACGTTTATTGAGTCTCTTGAAGTTCCATTTCAAACTTCTTCGGGTTAAGTTTTCTCAAGAAACGTGCCATTGTGCTCTTATTAGTTTTACTTTCTCCGCCTATCAAACAACACTCGGTGAATGCTCTCTTCTCTTTGTCCCCTCTCTAAGTGTCTTTAGAAACCTCATACAAAAAAAACAAAACAAACAGCAACCACAACCGCTCTACAAGCAGCACCAAACCTCGCGAAAAGTAGAAACTAGCAAAACGGTCAATCTGCCAGTAGGTAGTTAAGAATGCAACTGAATAAATAAAATATATTAAATCTGAACTGCCGAGAAAGATATATGTCTTTTAAAATAGCGCTCCCGTTAGCAAGAACTCAGCTTAGCCTGTGTACGGTTCGTTATCCATAATTGATGGAAATGGAAACTCAACCACCGTTCTTCCTTTTTCGTCCCACACGCACCTTACATGAAATTAAGAAGCATTAGTAAGTGTATGATTATACGTTTAAGTCATAATTTTTTGATTTACTGGCTAGTATAAAACATAGGGAGTGTGATCAGTACGGATAACAGTGGCCAGAAGGACATCAAGGCTAGGCTCAACAAAGCCAGGTGTGCATTTAGTAGCCTCAAAAACATCTGGAAGTCTAAACAGCATAGCCTTAAGACCAAAGTGCGCATCTACAACGGTAACGTTAAGTCTGTGCTGCTGTAGGGCTCTGAATGCTGGAGAATTGTCAAAAGGGATATAAACAAATTCAATGCCTTTCACAATAGCTGTCTGCGAATGACCTGCAACATCTTCTGGCCCAACAAAATTTCCAACAATGACCTGTGCCAGAAGACTGGGTGCACAAGTATCGATCTTGAAATCAAGAAACGCCGGCTTAGATGGCTGGGACATGTCTTACGAATATCGCCAGAGAGGATACCCAAGGATGCCCCTAGGTGGACACCTGCAGGCAAAAGAAAAAGGGGAAGACCCAAAACCACCTGGAGAAAGACAGTTGAAACTGAACTAAGTGAGATGGGTTTGTCATGGGGAGAGGCATAGGCCATTGCGAGAGACAAGACTCGGTGGTAAAGAGACATTGTTACGGCCCCATGCCCCACTGGGGGCAATAAGGATTAATGATGATGATGATGATGATTATACACAGGCAATCAATGTATAATGAGCAAGTTTTCATGATCGTAATAACCTGAACCACTGTTGTTGAGATATATGAAAATGCCTTTGTGTGAAAGATGAAAGACTTTTTTGTTGACATGCTAATACGCTCGATCCATTTGCCTTTGGGTTGGACGCTGACGTCAGTTTTTTAATTTGTACTTTCTCTCAGCAATTTTTTTTTCATCGATGTTAACACTTTTTAAAACATAAATCCCGTTTATTTTTCTGCTAAATATGGTAAAATCTAATAATTTTTCTGGAGATAATTCCTGCGAGTTACCAAATTTCGAGCTCAAGTTTTTTTGCCGGGCCTCCCGCTAAGAGATGTGCTAATTTAAGCAAACAGGAGCTGAATCAGCTGGTTGAGCAAGGATAATCCGGGAAGACCAAACCAACAACAACAACAACAACAATTTGGTCTTTATCAACCTTTTGAGGTTAGTAATGCATAGCGGCAATTTTAGAGAACATTTTTCGGTGATTTCGCGACAATAAAATTCAGCACAAGTTTACATGCTGTTGGAGAGCAAAACTTGTACATGAGAGTAAGTAAATTTCTGTTTTAACTAAAGTCTTAGATACGAATTCCTTCTGTTCCAAAAACGTTAGAGATAACAGTTTTACTGAGCTTTAATAAAGGACGTTTTATCAAATATTGGTAGCCTGTGATGAATTATTTCAGTCCCCGAATTGAACCCTAACAGCCGTTTGAAGAAACGACTGCATCGTGCACAAGTATAAGATTACATTTCTAACATTTTCCTTTAAGCGTCAGTTTTCTGTTCATTTTACGAAATGCAAAAGCTTTATCACCTTCTAATGGTTGTCGACCAATTAGTGGTCGAGTCTGCTCAGGCACCCAAAACAAAAAACGTTTTCGAAAGCTAACTTTCCACCGAGGTAATAACACATACTTAGAAGAAAAGGTGGCTTCGGGGCTTTTTTGATTTGACTAAGTAGATTCATACATTATTTTTCAGCCTGCTCAAAACTGGGAAAACCATTCAAGGGATACAAAAATTGTTCCATGGTTGGTGGAAGGGATGTTTGCACCTTGACATGCCGTGAGGGGCACTCTTTCCACGCAGAGGCAGAAAGCACATTTGTTTGTGGTCCTGATACAAAGGGGAGATGGAATGGACTAAACAGAGTAAACCTAGCGAAGTGCTCTAGTAAGTTAAATGTTATAAATTTGATACCTCGGAGAATTCTAGATTACGAGTAGTCCGTCGTGCGTCACGAGAAAAACGGGCCGCGTAAAATCCTGGGGGCAAGAAGCGCCCGAAAGGAGACGACCCTAGGATTTTTTTACTCACGTTTGTTTTCTTTGTTTTTTTGCGTCACGCAAGACGGAATAAGCGAAAGAGGGACTACTCGCAGTCTAGGTGACAACAGGAAAATTTTCTGTTAAAAATAAGCGAATTTTCTATCTCAACAACGTGGGAAGTGGAATTTGGTGATTTTAACTTGTTTGTTCCCTTAGCATACGACTGGTCGAGGGCAGATGATCCAGGGGAAATTTGAGGAGGTAAAATTCAGTACAATTTAAAATTTTCAGTCCTTTTATTCCACTGGCGATCGCGTCGAAAATAGCCGCAGCAGAATAGCGAAGAAAACTTCTTATACTCCAATTGTAAATGCTGTAGCAATACAAGAACTCGGAAAACCATCGACGAAATTATTGAAGCTTTGGCCAAAGAGTCACTAAACAAAGTCTAACAAGACGAATGAAGATGGGACATATAAAAGTTTCATATATTTTGACTGTGTACATAATTTAACCAGCTTCTTGTTATGGTTTTCTCGTTCACTTTACAGCTGACATCTCACTAGGTCAAATCAAACATCGATTCTCCCTGAAATTGCCAGAAGAACCGAAACTTGCAGTGACTACCCATCTTAATTCAGCGCCAGGTCTGGACATCGCTCAAGAGTGTTCCAGGATGCACTTTGGCAGATGAATGCGAGACTCGCGTCATCAAAACACCTAGATGTCGCACTGTAAAATGATGCCATTGAGATTCTGATTTTGGTATTTATCAAAAGCAGCCATCTAAAGGTGGCCATAGAGGACACAAGCAAGGCTTTCTTACTCCAGTCGAAGTAAGCTGTCATCACAGGGAAGTTTACGATCAGCATCGATGGGATTTACATGACTGTGAAAAGGTCATTACTCAAACATCTTTCTAGCCAGTTTAAATGTTCACCTGGATCTGTGCTAAGCACCACCAAAAAGGGTCGTAGTAAGTGTAAAAGATACAAAAAAATGTCACGTAAATGTACTTGCTTTGGTGTTTTCTACTGAAAAAAGGACTAGATATACAAGTACGTTTCTCAAAGGACTTCGAGGGCCAAACAGAAGAGCAGGAAGAAATTTTGCAACAGATGTTAGAGAGTTTTAGTTCTTAGGGAAAACAAGGCTAAGTAGGTCTCTCAGGTTTGGTGAGTCGCTTACAGCATAGCCAGGAATATTCTGCGCAAGTTTTTCTGTAATTCGAGAAATTTTATGAATAAAAAAAACTAATTGAGTTGTTTGTTGCAATTAAAATGTTGCTTGTAAAAGGCCAGTGCAACAGAACTCTTTTACAAGCCAGTCTTTTTTAGACACATTTAATTACCTTGATAAAGACTGTTCAATGGCAACATAAAGGCCTGCCCCCATTTTGCTCCCCCCCACCCCTTGCCCAGTGGAAATTTAATGGCAACATAAAGAGGGTCTCGTATGCCCGGTAAAAGTACTGGAAAACTTATGTTTGTATTTCTCGCCATTAGATGTTAAAATTAGCAGATTTTAGGAATCTACTGGCACAAAATGTCGATTTACTCGTTAGATTTTTAAGTTGTACTTGTATGAAGTTTTCTTAGACCCCATTTACACGGGCTACAAAATTGGCATAACATGCGGCGCGGCACTTTTTGCCACCGTGCTAACAATTTTTGTGTTTAATGCGCATGCGCATTAAACAACTATGTTGAAAAACGGTTCCGTGTTAAACCATCCCGAGTGTAAAGCTTCGGAGGTCCCATGGGATTTCCCGAAGAAATGAATCGTCACGAGTGTTAATTCGTATTGTCATCGTATTAAATCGGGAATAATAATAATAATAATAATAATAATAATAATAATAATAATAAATAGGAAGGCCGAACACCAAGTGCATGGGCGCAATGGCGACCTGATACTGGTTCACGACGTTCGTGTGCATGTGAAGAAGAGTTCGAGTAACTTGTCATTTGAGCGTTCAAGTAAAGGCGGCCATATTGCTACAACTTGCTGGACCTATCGTTGCATGTTGTGTTGTCATTGCCGTTTTTTCTGATTCGAATAATTTGGACAGCTTTCCGTCGCGAGTTTTCAAGGTAAGCTTAAGTTATTTCCATTTCTCAGTCACTCTGTCGTTTTCTTCCTTTCTTCGAAAGTATTGCACAGCCCTCGAGAATTTAAACTTACAAACCGATCGACAAATGCCTTTCTCCTTGTTACTCCTTGTTTTTTCATTCAGGTGTTGCTAACAGAGTTTCCTGGGCGACAGGAGTTACTCAGGACCCGTGTTACTTTGGTTATGCAAGTCATTAAAATTTTCTTTAGTCGTGGCTATATATAGTCACATTGAGATGCGATTTCAGTCGAATTGCTGAACTTACTGGAGCTGTTTGTTATAGTATTAAATGGAAAGATCAATCTGCGAATATGATCGGCTACCTCATCACATGTTCAACGGGGATGCTGGAATATGATGCTTGCGATTTTTATCTAACTGTGTTTTACTTGCCAACATCGCAACGAATTAAGCTTACGTACACTATGACAAACTGGAATCAAATGTTTTTTTTTTACATAAATGATGTTGTACTACGACATCTCATTGTTTGTATGGCATACTGAATGATGCGCAGGGAATTCCAGGCCCTGCAATATTTGATATGATCGGTCGAACGACCACTGTGTCTGTAGACTACAAATCAAGGAAATGAAATACTGTTTGGTGAGAATGCTGGTAAGCAATGTTTTGAATTGTCTCATCAAATAGAATATATTAATTTGTAAACTTATTTCGCTCTGAATATGATTATTGGAAGTGACCTATATAGCTCTTCAAGATGTTCTGTACGAACAAAAGACTATTTGCTGTAGACTGATACACGTAGCTAACTGACTTACATCCAGGGGGTCTATGACATTTCCAGACTGCACACTTTTTATTCATTATCGCATCCTCATTCCCACTACCGAGAGCTAACCGTAAACAGGCTAACCTGAGCACTATTCAGGCTAGTCTGAGTGATATTTAGGCTAACCAGAGTGATTTTTAGGCTAACCAGGCCACTATTTAGGCCTAAACTGTAGTTTGCAGTCTGTAAATGTCATACACTGCATTCCATGTTTGTTTTCAATTTTTAATAGGACGTATACATGTACAATTCAATACAATAACTTGCAATGCTCCATTCCCTCTATGAGAGGCACCTGCAGGGAATCATGGTAGTTGTATTCATAAAAACAAATGTCCAATCCAAGATGATTAATACAACTACCATCATGTTTCCCTGCAGGCCCATCTCATAGAGGGAATGGCTATTATGTAATACCATGCAATGCAATACAGCAAATGTATCTTAATAGATGTTTTGATGTGCAAAGTATTGCTCTCTATAGTTATGAGTCAGTGTGCTGTATTTTGATGAGCAGGTCAATACACAAACAACGAGTAAAATTATACTTCGATACTGCACATGAAATCGTCTAAGTGATTTATTACCCAAATGTTGTTGTCAATAATTGTTTATCAGCAAAAGAGGAAGAGTGCAACAATTTTGCATGACTTGCGCAGACCTGACAAGTAGGATTTCTCCGATAAAAATAACTAATCATGCAATTTTGCTGTATATTTGTACTCTTTCACTTGTTTTTTCGGACTACATGTATATTTGCTGTAGTTCAATATTTATGTGAGTTATAAACAGATCCAGTTAAACAAAGCGGCACTGGGTTTCACACAGTGTAAAATGCAAATTCAAAATGAACAGTGCCGACATTTGCCCACAGATACAAAAGCAGACGAAATACCAACATTTTGACCTGCACCTATAAAGAGGTAACTAATGTACAGAAAAGGGGTGGTCAGTTGCTTTGGAAACATGCTCTTACACTTTGAGTTAAAGCTGGCACTGAATAATTTTGATACTAGTTAACAACAACGCAAGACCTCTGCACCATTCCATGTCAGATGTGAGCAATAGAACCTAATAAGCCAAAGTCAAGCACACTGAGCAATGGGAAATGGAACGCTCTGTTCTCCATTGTTATTTATTTTTTTGTCATAGAAGTATTTTAGTTTGCATCAACATCTCATCAATATGTTTTGTCAAGAGTTGTGCTGATTCACAGAACTCTTTGTGCAACTACTGTATTCTGACAACCACTTGAAGTTTCTGATTCAGTCATGAAAAACACTCTTCTGTCCAGCAGATATTCTACAAACCACTACCCATTGATCAACTTGCAACCTTACAAGCTATTGTAAGAAGTATACAAAATGTAGAGTGTATTAGCATTATTGCTTTCCTTTTATTGCACTTACAGTTACATTTTAATGAAAAACCTAGTAAATTCTCCATGCAACTTTGTCGTTCAACATGTCTATATTTCCTTTACAGTAATGGTAAAAACTTAATATCGGAACTTCAGTGTAATTCAGGACCACTGAGGCGTCGATCTGGGGTTAACTGATGATTTCTCAGTTACTGACTTTTATGTAACAGGCTTAGTAATTCCAGGAAACTATCTTGACACTTCATTTACAAGTTAATTTGACATCCCTCGGTAAATAACATTTCCTGGTCATTTGTTTCACTACTCCATGTACGGCTCCCCCTTTGTCCATCTCTGATTATGGCTCCAGTTGGCTGAAAACGCATTAAACACGCGTGCGCATTGCGGACCTACTTTTAGGCATGGCACTCCATAGTTTCGACGGGTAAACGAAGCGGTCCCAAATGAATTGTGACATCAGTGCACAAAAGTTTTGGGGTGTCGATACTACCTCCTGGAGGTGGGGTGATCGAGACACTATACCGATATTTACGTTCGTGTCAACGCTCTCCCGTGCCGTTTCGGGCCTTGTTGTCATAAATCCATCCCTGGCACAAGCGTAATTGCCTCAAAAAAAAAAAAAGCGTCAAACACGTTCTCGTACGCCAAAGAAAAACCTTAAGACTGGAATAAGCTGGCCCGATGATATACAGAAAAATAGCAAGTCGACGCTTAGCACTCAGAAGCAGCTCGGTGCATTGCGGTATCTCGTCGCGTTATTTCACCTTCAATCTCGTTCAAAATAAATTGAAATGTTTCTCTGGTAACTCAGAAATTCTCATAGCACTGTTGTTCATCAAACTGCGTGTCTGCCATTTAAAATCAGGTCTGAATGCACTTCTCATCCACAAGTTTCTCTGTCGAAATCTCTGACAAGCCACATGCGCCATAATGACAGAAAAAAAAAAAAAACAGGCCTCTTTTACTCTTTTTCTTCTGCGTTTTTCTTGGACATCTTGATACGTTTCCTCCCTGAATCGAAGGCGACTATAACGTTTTTAACGTTGTAACCACTATTAACGTTTCCTCCTTTAATCGAAGGCGACTATTGACGATGTTAGGCTTATTTTACGCTTATCGCGCGATACAAAATGATTCCTTGATGCCTATCCAATTCTGCTCGACTCCAATTATTTTAATTGGAACTGAGAAGAATTGCCTAGCGGGAGATAAAATCTCTAGGGTTTGGTTGTGTAAATGGTTTGGCCGAAAAGGTTTCAACACGATGCCAAAATTTGGCGTGCCACACCGTTTGTTTAGCGCGTGTAAACGGAGATTTAGCAACAGATGCAGGCTTTTAAGACTTTGACTATAAATTGAATGGATTATCTCATACCATTCTGTTTCCGTTTCATAGTGGCCTGTCCCGCTGGTACGTTTTATGACATGGAAACTCTCAAGTGCAAAGCTTGTGGCCCCGGTTCGTACCAAGACCGTGAAGGACAGACCAGTTGTTTGTTTTACAAGAGGCACGGAAAGAGAAAATAGCTACTGACTGACTTTTAGTCAGACGACCCTAATGTGGATGGTAGAGCTTTGGATGTCAACATTGATATCAAATTTGTCCAAATTTATCATCAAAACGTAGATTTAAAAGATTCAAAGTTGAAATTTAGCGAGACCTAATGATACGCACTTAACCTTAAGATGTAGCGAAACTATCACTTGTCACTTACGTTGTTTTAAGCTGCTCTAAGCCATTTGTATGTTCTTTGAAATACTACTAGGCCGGTGAAAATGTAATGCATATTAGAGGATTTTCGTTTTTGAAGTATGGAAACATAACGCCTCTAATTTCCATGGTTTCTATGGCTCCCGAAACATTAAACAGCATGTTGTTGTATTGGATCACTGATGCTTCAGATGACGGAGTTTCAATTAAGAAATGGCAAGCGTGCAGCGTGCAGCTATCGAGTTATGAATACACGCAGGAGGTTGCTAAGCACGAAAGAAGCCTAAGACTCGCACGAGGCGATAGCTTCTTGACTGCTTAGCAAACCTCCCAAGTGCATCCATAACTCGATAGTTGCACACTGCACGTTTACCGTTTCTTTTATAACATTGAGACTTTTGGGATAGTATATATTGAATCTCGTCCGGCTTACATGAAGTCAAAAGCGCGATCAACCGCGTGAAAATGTTCATTCAAAAATGTGAGAAAGCGACACACCAAAATTGTTCTTGGATCACAGCGAGTTAATAGTTTCTCGGGCAAACAAACAATTTCAAACTGCTCAGTTAACCTGAATATCAAGCTGACGACAAACGAAAATTGCATTCGGTAAAAGCGTTTCTCAAAAATTGGTTAAGCTTAAATTTGGATCAGTTTTCCGAATAACTGAAAACAAACTGCGCATGGTTAAATCTTTTGGTGGCTGAGCTCTCTGTCCTTCATGGCCTCTTCGGCAAAAGAAAAGAACAACATGGAACCAGACATTGCTTAAAAGCCGAGAATGGAGAAGAAAGCAAACAAACACCCCTGGCTTTGGGCTGTTTGAGATGCTTTTATTCAATAGCAGGTTTGTGGGCTAAGTTTTCCTTTCCACTTCGTTTTAAATTTGATGAGTTGCGCGTCTAAGGCTGAACTTGAACACGTGAATGGCTTTTAAAAATTGTCTCTGTTACTTTCGTTATTTGGTAAAATAAGCTTAAATGAACAGAAGACTGAGGACTAAAGGAAAATGTCAGTAATGTAAGCTTATATTTGTGCACGATGCAGTCTTTCCTTCGAGCGGCTGTTTCTTAAAGAAATTCACGATCGAGCGACGAGCGACGAGCGTTATAGCAAACCTAAAACCCAGGAACTAAAATAATTCATCAGAAAACTAGAAAACTATTGCGTTTAACGTTTTTGGAACAGAGGGATTTCGTGTTTGCTTTCGATGCCAGAAAAGTTTTACAATACAAACTTGTGCTGAGTTTTACTGCCGTCAAATCGCTAGAAAATTCTCTCTAAAATCCCCGCAATGCATTACTAACCTCGAAAGGTTGATACAGACCAGTTTGTTGTTTTATTGGTCCGTCTCGGAGTAGACTTGCCCCAAGTCGACCTCATGAATCTCAGGGTAGAAGATATTAGGCCGCGAAG
>Ga0126339_10000344_pt1:17500-24115 | contig 24115 bp, 19 predicted proteins | sample OrbTmetagenome_2_FD_92532 | JGI IMG/M metagenome (GOLD analysis project Ga0126339, IMG submission 92532) | Coral microbial communities from Petempiche,Puerto Morelos, Mexico - Orbicella T R C metagenome | ecosystem: Host-associated > Invertebrates > Cnidaria > Coral | place...
TATTTTGTGATCCAAAATGAAACTGTCCTTGATCTGCCTGGAAAATTTTGAACTGCGATGAAATGATTTTACTTCCCCGCAGAAACAGTAGGGCAAACAGTTTATTTAGAGCAAAGTATTTAGTTAAACGCGAGCGCCTCTACATGCAAATATTGAACCGCTTAATTTAATGTTTACATTGTTCTCAGTTGAGAGAACTCAAAACAATCGACAAATAAACCCTTTCTCATTGTTCTTTCAACTTATTATACTAGCCATGTACCACAGATATCTGTCGATACAGCTGAAGCCGGAAAGTAGCCGGCTCCAAATTAGCAAGATAACCTAGCTTGTTAGTCGTAAAATCGCAAAGCGATAGTGATCGCTTGGTTCAAGAAATTTTCTAGACGCACGTTTACTGGGAGCACTTTTGTGCCTCCAGCTATCTGTTCAAATTGCCCAATTTCGTAGAACCCTTTTTTCGCTATTTCGCAGGATATTGCTCTCAAACCTAGCCATTTTACCATTATTCTAAAGAGCAGTCTAGCCTTGTGGTTATCCTTAGTGCAGAAACCCCACGCAGCCTACATAATGCTCCGGTTAGCCTAAATAGCGTTTCAGTTAACCTGAACAACTTTCCAGTTAGCTTAAGAGAGTGTCTCTGTAAGAGCGGTCCGGTCGATTTTGTCCGAGACACAGATTCAGCTCATTTCTTGAGGGTTGTAAGACATTCATGTACCTATACTGAAACCACAATCTGTTTGATCGGATCTCTTTATTTCTCAGAGTTTCACGGAAATTAAATATCAATCGAGCGAAGGCCTGTCGTGACACTTTTTAAGACTTAAATTTGACACAACTTTGGAGGACAATTTACAAAAAACTACGGTACTCAGCAAAAAACAAATACCACATCCATGTATATTCACTCTATCTTATCCATCGAGGCGACTTTCGTGAACATCACGCTTCAATCAAGAAAACAGGAAGACTTGAGTGACACCTTATCGGTTCGCCTAAGTCACACGCGAAAACCGATCAAATTCAAAGTAAAGTTTTGAAAAAGTGAGGCGGTCTTAACTGATCCAACTAACATAGCTAGGAAGAAGTTGCCATAGAAAAGGTAACTACAGAAAAATACTTTGCGGCCCGACCTTTACTAAAACTTTATAACTCCGTGAAGTTACCTAATTTTCTCCAAGTTTGGCCGCCATTTTGAGGGACTTGTCAACATGAAGCGTAGCAGATATAAATCGAGCAGGTAGATCTAAAACCGTTAGAAATACATACGAAAGTATTCAAATGAACTCTACCTTCAATTCAAGCGGCAAAACTTGAAATTGTTCGTTAAACTTACCATTCCTACATCCCCATGCGACCATTTCTTCTAACAATTCAAACACTGCAACTAATGTTCGAATTCCCCTCGTCAATTCCACCGTAAGAAATAACCTGTGCCACGTAAGCTTCGATTCGAATGTGAAGCACGAATCAAATGACATAACTGCTTCATCTTCGAGACCATATCACGCTGGTATTTTGATTTTCTGATCGACAAGGACGGTAATCAGGAATTGTTTACCATGTTTCACCTCATAAACGTGACCGCTGACCAGCCGCTGAGTGAAAACAGTACGGGCGTGGGGTGGGGTGGGTGGCGGGCTTATCGTCATAAGATATTCGAAAAGATGCTAAAAAAGCTTTAGGACTTAGTCTAAACAGTGAAGGCATGCTTCGTCGTACAGACAACTTTTATTTTATTCTCATAACTTTTTCCTTTAAATTAGAACTGGTATTAATTAATAGAGTCATTTAAATATTTTTAACCTGGGTACCCATATGACTTTTTTGCTTTTCATCAGTGGTATAAAATAAGGTGTCTTTTCTTCCAGAACCTTTTATTCATACCCCATTGCACGGAATGAACACTATGCTGAGAACGTTTTTTCTAAATCATTTTTTGCTGTTCCCAAGAATGTATGCGTAATCATTGCTTTATACAAAGCTGACTCTGAAATATGATTTTCCGTAACAGTAACCAATGTCATTTACGTATGGTGTTAATCAAACTAGCAATGTACAATTTTTAGCGCTGTCCACTTATAAGACTCAGATACAATCGTCAAGTGAACTATGTTAGTTTCAGCTCATTCCTTTCATCACTAAACCCTATTCTTTTCATTTGCAATTTTCCTGTACATTTTTTTTATACGACAACGACAAAGAGTTTTATCAGTAAATATACAAATACATGCAAAAGGCCGGCTAAATAAGCTACTCCTCCTGCTCCTAATTTTTGGGTTGCTTTCGCCCCATGCCTCTGCACGACTCCCTGTTGGCTAAAAGGAAATTTGAAAGACTGCTATGCAAGACACCTTTTCTTTTTCATTTTCAGTTACCGTCCACAATTTTTTTATAAGTATGTAAAGATATAAAAAACCCCAATGTTTTAACAAGTAAACTGTTTTTTGTGTACTAAACTAAATATATACATATACTTTGTTCTGGCAAAATGGTGGCTAAGAACGACTGAATATATCTCTACTTGGAAATAAAATGATGCTGTTTGGTTTCCCGTTAAAACATTACGTAAGAATGACGCGTGTCTGTTCAAATTGTGACAAAACCACGTCACAAAGTCAAAGCAAAACAGAAAAAAAAGTGTAATTTTCATAACCAACTTACAATCTCTCCAGGAGAAAAATCCTTGTATTTGGGCTTTGGTTAACCACTCTTCTTGGGAAAACAGGCGCTCCCCGTTTTCCCCCTTCGCTTTCCTCATATCTTGCGAGACTTGTCGCGGAACCTCTCTCCTTCCACATTGTTCACCAATTTCAAAATTGGAGGTGAGATACTGCCTTATTTTCTCCGAGAAGCGAACAGCGCCACCTTTTGGCTTATGAAGTGCCCATTCTTCACTTAAATTCGACTGGAAAGGTTCGGTACCCTGTCTCTCGATAACACTGGTACTGTCGTCTTCTGAAAGGGTAAGGGATGAGATTTTTCAACCCAGCCTCGTTCGAGTCAAGTTTGTCGTATACACTCTCTGTATGTTGTCCAAGGATATGTGAAGCTCCATTTCTTCGACAGATTTGAATGTCCTAGCACATGAACTCACAAAGAAGTCACAACGAAGTCACAACGAAGTCACAACGAAGTCACAACGTGACCACCCCCTAGTTGGCGTGATAGTTCAACTGGTAGAGCTCTGCCGGTGTAAGACATTTGAAGAAGCTGCGGCGCGAGCGAAGGCGAAACCACGAGAGACGAGTCGGCGAGCGAGGGTAGCCGGCGAGTACATTTACGCCTAAATAACGCTCCCGTTAGTCTGAACTCAGATTAGCCCGTTCACGGTTTTTTAATCCATAATTGATGGAAATGGAAACTCAACCACTGTTCTTCCTTTTTCGTCCCACGCGCACCTTACATGAAATTAAGAAGCCTTAGTGCATGATTATGTACGTTTTAGTCACAATTTTTCGATTTACTGGCTAGTATAATCCATAGACAATCAAAGTATAGTTAGCAAGTTTTCATGACCGTAATAACCTGCACTACTGTTTTTGAGAAGTGTGAAAATGTGTAAAAAATGAAAGGTTTTTTTTTTGTTGACATGCTAATACGCTCGACCATTTGCTTTTGGGTTGCACGCTAATGTCAGTTTTTCATTTGTACTTTTTCTTGGCAATTATTTTTTCATCGATGTTGCCACTTTTTAAAACATAATTCTCACTTTTTTCCCCCTCAAATATGGTAAAATCTAATAATTTTTCTTGAGATTACGAAGATAATTCCTGTGAGCTACCAAATTTCGAGCTCAAGCTTTTTTGCCGGGCCTCCCGCTAAGGGATCTGCTAATTTAAGCGAGCAGGAGCTGAATCAGCTGGTTGAACAAGGACACTCGGGGAAGACCAAACAACAACAACGACAACAACAATCTGGGATGTATCAACTTTTCGAGGTTAGTAATGCATAGCGGAAATTTAAGAGAGCATTTTTCAGCGATTTCGCGGCAATATAACTCAGCGCAAGATTGGCGTCTTTTGTTCTCTCCGACAGCAAAAGTGCTTTCGGCGAGCAAACTTGTATATGAGAGTAAGTAAATTTCTGTTTTAAGTGAAGTCTTTCATAGGAATTCCTTCTGTTCCAAAAACGTTAAAGATAACAGTTTTACTGAGCTTTAATCAAGGAAGTTTTATCAAACATCGATAGCCTCTCATGAATTATTTCAGTCCCCGGGTTTCAGTTTTCATTGATCGTGAATTGAACTTTAACAGCCGCTTGAAGGACCGACTGCACAAGTATAAGATTACATTTCTAACATTTTCCTTTAAACCTAAGTTTTCTGTTCATTTTACCAAATAACGAAAGTACCAAAGATCAATTTTTTAAAGCCATTCATGTGTTCAATTTGAATGCTACGGGTTTCGCACTCAATCGAGTTCGAACTGATCTAAACCCACTATAAAGTTTCTATTTCAAGTACGCCCCCCCTTTTCCGAGTTCAGTCCCATTTTTTTTCAAGCTCCCCAAATATTTTGGACTCGATCAAAAACGCTCCTGAGTCTGAACTAAATCTGATTTTGAATTTTAAATTATTTTAAATTATAAATTAAAGTATGTTAAGTATTGTATTGGTTTTACTTTCAAGTCTGATTATGCATTTGATATATTTTATCCACGTTTACTTGTCTACAGGTTACTTAGGTAATGTAGTTAGTTACACATGACCCCTCAAACATGTAATGCTTTTAATCTCATCGTGTTTAAATAAAGGATCTTACTTACTAAGTTACTTACTATTTCTCTTTGTGTCATTGTAGGCAATCACACTATTTCTGTGAAAAAAAACTTCAGAAGAATATAACAATCTGAGCACTGGACTTTAAAAATGTGAGACAGGCAGTCAATGAATTGATCGAGGTTGGTTTTATTTTAATTAATGGGAGGAAAGTGGCCCAGCGGTTTTACTTGGGTGGTGATTACAAAGTGAGTAAAATGAAAAGGGATTATCAAAATTGCATAATTCATTTAACTATGTAGCTTGTTTTGGCAACAATTTAACATGCTTTTCCAAATGATTTAATTTACAGTTTCTACTTCTGTCAATGGGCATGAAGCGTTTCATTTCTAATAACTCACGCATCTGGTGCTTAATCCACAAAAAAGACAGGTACTGCTTTGAATTTTTTATAATCGAGCACCACGTACAGTACGACTAAAAGTTTAAATCTGTGGTTAAAGCCCACCTAATTCAAGGTAAAATTGTTTCTTAATCTATGGTGGTACTGTTTTCAACTTAAGGTGCAATATGGATGTTCCTTATTCGTACTATGAGAGTTCCCAAATGAAGAGGAAACTCGGCCCAGATTGGCACAAGTAACCAGGATGCCAGCAGCAGCTACTGTTCAACATCCCGCTGGACCAAATCATTATTGATAAGCTCCACTTAATGTTGCGAGTGATGGATCGACTGGACACAGGCCTAATCCTGGAAGTTATAGACTGGGATGAGGTAGATAATATGGGCACGAGTACATCCACCCACAAACACAGAATCATGTGTGCAAATACAAAAAGAATTTCAGAGAATTACTACGATTATCAGTTGAGTAAGGCACGAGGGAAGTTTGGTTACGAAGTTTTGGCCTTAAAATTATGGTGTTGTTGCAGGCAACTTACCTCGTTTCCGTTGGTAACAATAGGGACTTTTAGTATTGACCCTTCTTGGAAGGCTACGGTGACCGGAAGTAAAATTTTTCAACTCAACATGTCAATGCGCATGCGTGTAAACTACTCGCTCTCTCCTCTCCGCCGCCGCTTGTTGTTTACGACGGGAAAATCGCTTGGTTGACGTTGTAGCGAGTGCTTAACATTCAGGTGAGGGATTTTCTCCTTATTCTTTGAACAACGTCGCTAGTTTCTCAGTGTAAAGCAATATTCTTAATTTTGTTCCGAAGGAAAAATTAAGAATGAGGTGGCAAACTTTTTTTATTTTTGGTCGTTTTTTCGTAGGCATGTCATCCGACGGCAGTGCAAAAAAACAAGCGATCACGGTATGTCAGGATTATTCGCTACTGCTGATAGATCCGTCCCATAAAACGAGGCACCATATCGAAATCTTCATGATATTTATATTTGCTTTCCCACTGGCTAAGTTTTTGAAATGATTAGAATTTGGTGTCATTGATATTTTCACTCGACAGTCAAGGGAAAACAAAGACCAAAGTGCTTTATCCTCTCTGAAGCATGTTAACTTACTTTATAATTATGTGGACTGTTCACTGAAAAAAAAAAGAAAAAGAAACAAACAACTACAGGCGGCTCAGCTTTATTCCAGCTTTGGTATTCCTTTTTGCCCTGATAATCACGAGTCACAATGTAGCTACGGCATTTTTATGCGAGTCTAATGTGGATATATTGTCTTCAATTTATTTTATTTATGCAAATTAAGCAGTAGTTACACTCTTTTTCGAGTTGTAAGTTATGCAGGTGTGTGGGCTTAGATTATTTCTAGGCTTTTACACAAGTTGCTCGGCAACTTTTTGGCAACTTTTGGCCTTTCGAGCAACTTTTGAGCAACTTTTGTTTTAGAGCATTTTTTCGGCAACTTATGGTCTTTCGAGCATTTTTTCG
>Ga0126339_10000345_pt1 | contig 24115 bp, 15 predicted proteins | sample OrbTmetagenome_2_FD_92532 | JGI IMG/M metagenome (GOLD analysis project Ga0126339, IMG submission 92532) | Coral microbial communities from Petempiche,Puerto Morelos, Mexico - Orbicella T R C metagenome | ecosystem: Host-associated > Invertebrates > Cnidaria > Coral | place: Petempiche,Puerto...
ATATTTTATATAACCGTTTACTGAACAATTATATCGGTTAGCAATTAAATAACTTACTTCTTTTAATGCTCACTTCGCTCTTCTCGAATGCAAAATAAACTTTTGTTAGCGATACTCAAAAGTTCATCATGTCAAGTTCGTTATAATGATTGCATTCATAAAGTAAAGTAGAAGACATGTGTACGATCAGGCTTACGATATTTAAATCAAAAAAACTAAAAGAAGAGTATATTGATGTGAAACAGAGAGTTTTAATTTTTAAAAATCGTTTTAAGGATTTATAGGAGGATCGAGACGATACCATTGTCCTAGTTGGTGATATTCTCTTTATCCTGCGTCTTTTGCTTTATAATTACGAATGTATGGATGTTGTCATATCATTCTTGAAGAAAAAAAAATTGACTGATTTTGAGAACTTGTATCAAGAATTCATAGCATTGACGGTAGTGCAATAAAATGCGAATCATGGATCAAGCTCCAGTCAGCTTAGCGCAAGACAGACGAGAAAATATATTTTAACGTGCAATCTAAGCATTGCATAACACCCATACCTTGAGAAGCAAGCAAGCAGGGAAGTAAATCTAACATAACAAGGACTAGAGCTTGCATCTTGTCTTGTTGTTGCCACACGCCAACGAAGAGTGATCACTATTGATTAAGGCGGTGGAAATTAATTACGTTTAGTGATATCACTGCATGCAATATCGATCAATCTTCGAGCAGACGTACGTCTATTGCGAAAAGCATGCCTTTGCATACTTATTCTGTGATCATATTCACTGAAGCATATCATCCTCAGGGGCAGGGATGGGTAAGTTCACAGCAGACAAACGGACATGTACAACTCTCGAGCAGTCCCAACACATTTCCTCTTATAAAATCTCAGTTTTCTAAAATCATCTACTTTCTAGCCTAAAGTTGAGACAGCTACTGAAAATATAAGTTTTGAAGGCCGCATATATACTTAAAGAAATTTTAAAATAATTATACATGGCGCCTGATTGACTAGTGACTTTCAGGGCGTTAAAACATCCTAATTCATAATATGCGTGCGCTTTTGGGTTTTTACTGTTAATGTAAAGGATTTTCGTTTCCTCAACTAATAGTATACACTTTATTCCTTCTACTATTCAGCGTACTGAGATGATAAAGAAAAAGAAATGAATATATCACTTGAAATATCTTAACATTTTGTGTTCGTGATGCTTTGACCTTACGAATTTTCCATCGAGATATACCTTTTTACGCCAAATTAAATTGTGCCCACAAGTAATGTTTATTCATTAAAATATGTCAGCTCAACTAAGATGTTGCAAACATTTTTCCACAACCACGAACGAATAAAATTTACCTTTGCGTTCTGAATTAATTTTTCCTGTTTTTTCCCCCAAGGTTGAAGCACAATTTAAAAAAAGTAAATAAACAAAACGCCGCCGTTTCTGTTCCTGCTACCAAGCTGAATAAACCCTTTTACCTATGTCACACAATATCAACAATTGATAGTTTTCAGCATTCTTCAGCAGTTACATACTGATCGACCAATTCTACCACTCTGTAGTAAGTGATGTTGATAATTCGGGGGCGGACACAGGAATTTTCAAGGGCGAGTGGCTGACTAGCCCCTTTTTGGGCGCTGTAATTTCTAGGCATTCCCTTCACTTATCCTATGGGAATAGCCGATATGCACAAAGGAATTATTTCCATCCAGATTCTCAGTGGCGAGAACTCTAACCGTAACTTGAGATTCCTCTAACCCTCAATGCTCTTAGCCTGTTCTATTTAATTGACCTCTCACAAAACAACCAAATTTCCCACATTTAGCCGCTGAGCCGTTCATAACCAGTCGTTCAATACGAACCATTTTCTCCGGCCGTTCGAACGCCTGGCATCATCCGTTCCAATTTAGTTTTCTTCAGCAGTTCGGGAGGCTGGCATCATCCGTTGGAAATATTTCTTTAGCAGTTCGAACAGCTGGCGTCATCCGTTCAAAAGTTTTCGTTAGCCGTTCGAACGGCTGGCATCATCTGTTCAGAATTTTTCCTTTGCCGTTCGAACGTTTACAGAATCCGTTCGAAATTTTTCCATGGCCGTTCGAACGGTATTTGAAACCGTTTTAAACGGCTGGAACATCTGTTTCTCACCCGTTCGTTAGCCGTTTGTTTTGACCGCTTAACGGATATCCGTTAGTATACGTTTTCGCGTGAGAGGTCACATATACCCATGTTATAGAGACTACTCGTTTACCAGTTGGGCATAAGTCATGGGTAAATAGTTTAGTTTATTCCTTTCTTTGTGTTTTAATTAGTATCTCATTTCATATTAATTAATTAACGTCTGTTTGCAATTTCACCGATGAACAAAGTACGCAAAGTACATGATATGCAAACAAATAATATTAATACCCTTCCATAAGTCTAGCATTATATATGGGTAACAAAAGCTGCGTCAAGTCGTAGGAAAAGACGTTTCTTCTTTGTTTTTCTTTTTTGTTAGCAACTGAAGGATGATTTATGTTCCGCTTTAAACGTGCTGATACAACAACTTTTCTTACAGCTTATGCTTTACCTTTTGTCAATCACTGTTTATTTAGGTTGTTCAGAAATCACTATATTTGGAACCTCTTTTAAGCCACCACCTCTGGTGAGCGACCGCGACCAATTATACAGCCAAAAGTTTGAAATTTTCTTTTGTTTTTAACCTCCCGTAAGCGACCACTTGACAGAAAAAAGAGAGGAAATTGGATAAAGGTGTTGTAACATTATCGTGGTTAGTACAAGAGACGGGCATTTCTCAATGGGAAGAACCCCCGGAGTGGGTACTCCCTTATATGTACTATATAGGTATGTGCAGCCCCAAGGGGTAGGGTTTTTCAGCCGTTTTCGTCATAAATAGGGTATCGATTTTGGCCATTTTGGTTATAAATTGGCTATGGTTTTAGCACTCTAGTCTTGAATTTAGTATGTTTCTTATGAGAACCTACTTTTTCATCATTATCAAAAAGACCGTCAACAAAAGTCCTTCATAACTTATGTTTAGGGCAACTGTGTCAGCTGCAACGGTCATAAATAGGCTATCAAAATTTTGGTCAGGTCATAAATAGGGTAGCAAAAGACTTTGGTCATAAATAGGGTAAGGGTTTTGGGAAGTGAGCTGCACACCCCACCCACACGGGGGGGGAAAGAACCGGACTATTTTCTCGAAAATGACTTTTCATATGAGTAAAACATTCCATCGGCATTGGCGCATGGGGAAAGTCTCTGCAGTTACCAAATTCTAATGTGGCCAACTTTTAACCCAACATGGTCTAAGCTCTCGTAAGTGACCACCTCCTGTAAGCGACCACCTAGACTTGACTTTTTGGGCGGTCGCTTACGGGTAGTTGGACGGTATTTCTGGTAAACTAGTGGTTCGTAACAAATTTAACACGACTATAACCGTCAAAAACACTACATTATGGTCCAATCCTCAAGGTAGCAAGGTTCCGTCATCTGACCTTGAATCTTGAACTGCAAGGTGAAAATAAAAATCAGTACAACAAGAAATGCGTGTCGTGGTGGGAAAATAGCGATATTAAAAACCTTAAGATACGCAGCATGGAGGCTCGAAACATCTGCACATTCTTTTTTTAAATGATAAGAGGACATAACCGGAAAGCAATGATAAAAGAAATACACCTTTTCCACTGCTGATTACGTTTTTAACCCGACGAGTTGGAGAAGATTCCCCTGCGTGAATGCTATCGAAAACACTAACAGCCTCGAACAGGTGGCTTTTGGTTTACAAAAAGACGGAAAATGCTTTTTTTTTCTTTTTGTTTTTTTCTTTTTTTGCTACTGTGGCCAGATAGATTTTGTTCACTTTCGTCTTTTGATAGCTGTTAACTGACTTTGTTCTTTTGCGGTCTTGGCCATTGCCAGAAAAATTATAGTTTTTTATTTATCAAAAAATTACAAAGATGTTATTGCTATTACTTTATTGTTATTTTAAAAAGTAAATCGTTCGCGTATAATAAGTAAGCAGCAGTGAATCAATTAAAAGGTTGATATCGGTACCTTACATGCGGTCGCCACAGTATCGCAGACTGCAGAAGCCCGTAGAATCCAGCTCGTACACATAGAACGCTCCACAGTTACGAACGCGGATGGAAGACGAATATCGACAGCAACTATTGGACCAATGGAAACACACTTTGCGTTTGACAGCACCTTCGCTCATAGTAGGATGCTGTCCATCTAGCCAACCTGGCGCATGCGTACCGCACCGATGTTTAGGCACACATGATTGAGGCATCTGCTTGCCGGCACGCCCCTTGAACCTATACCAAGCCTTAGCCAGAGATATGTCGCATTTTCCGACTCCTATGTAGCCTTGTGCGCGGTCACGCCTATCCAGAACCTGGTAGAAAGTACATTCTAGAAAAGCAAACAGCAATAGTGATGTTATGTAATTGCAATAGAATGCTCAAAAAATAGTAATTATTATAAAAGATGATACAGTTAAACCTGTATTAAGCGAACCCCATATTAAGCGGACATCCTCTATTAAGTGGACACCAGCTTGAGTCCCTAAATTTTCTTGTCACATTTACTGTAAAATAAACCTGCATTCAGGGGACACCTCTGTTAAGCGGATGAGGACACCAATATTAAGCGGTTTTGTCGCACAAAACCTGCAATAAGCGGACACTTCAAGGACTTTTTACTTCTGAAAGCTCAGGTCAGACTCCTTTAAGATTGTTCAGCGATGTCGTTTTAAAGCTAAGTGATTTTTCCAGGTTGATGCATTGACTGACTGGACATTGTGCTATGAGCAGTCTTTGATCTTACACTGTGTTACATTGAGTTAAAAAAGGGTTAATTTAAGCGATTTTCTTCTTAGCTAAATCGGGATTTGCCGCTTTAGTTCAGAGTGCATTTTTGTTACAGTGCAACTCTTACCTGGAGCTGAAGTTGGTGCTGAAACAAAATAAAATTGTTATTTTGAGATCATTTTAATGTAAATAAGCAATAAAAATGAACGACATTTCAACCTCTCCGAGGTCATTTTCAAGTTCAATTAAAATAATATATAAAATAGCATATAATTATAGAAGTTTTCTATTTGTGTGTTATTTTATGCTTTAATAGAACTTGAAAATGTCCTCGGAGAGGTTGAAGCGTCGTTCATTATTACCAAATCTTTATGAAAGAAACTTCTTATTAACATTTCAATGTACTTGTGCCGAATTAAAGACGTGATTATTCGCTTTGGTGAGCGTTTACAAGAAACTCAGATTGCCTGAAGAGGTCGAAAGAAGGCATTATTTTTTTCCTCGCTATCACAAATCGTGTGAAAAGAGGAAAGCATCAACACCTACACACATCTTCTCCAAGATGATACAGCTTCTATCGGGGTTTAATGCCGTCAGCTGCATAAACCGCATTACTTTTTAGACTTACTTTCTTTTCAAAGCAACTGGTCCTCAACAATATATAATAAAAACATAAATCAATTAGGGGGAAAAAAATCCTGGCTTAATCTAAAACTAAACGTTAACAAAGAGAGCGACACCTTTAAATATCTCTTAAGAATATACCTTGCTCCCTGTCGCCACAATAACGTAAACTGCAGGCTGGTGGTGGAGATAACTTGTAAACAAAGAAAGCACCACAGTTACGAACCCGGATGTTGGTAGACAACTGACAGCACCCAGAGGACCAATGGAAACACACTTTCCGTGTAACAGCTCCTTCAGTCACTGTAGGGTGCCCACCTCTCAGCCAACCTGGTGCGTGCGTACCACAACGCTGCTTAGGCACACACGCATCAGGCATCTGTTTACCAGCAAGACCTTGAAATCGATACCAGCCCCTAGAAAGTGATCTGTCACATTTGGCAACCCCCTTATACCCTTTGGCACGGTCGAACTTAGTCAGGTTCTTGTAGTGCAAACATTCTGAAAATAAAGGGTACGTGAAAGTAACTACGGGAAACGGTTGGGATACTGCTAAATTAAAATGTAACAGGGGTGTTTCAACTCGTCATTTCGCAGCTGAAAGGTTTTTTTTTGTTTGCCAACTTCAGTCTCGTCTGACTTAATTAGAAATCTACTTAAACATTTGTAGGTTCTTTCTGTTAATGTGTTAGAAATATTTGGTGTTACTATAATTCATACGATTTCTTGCGAGAAGAACACTGGAATTATGTAGTAAAACATCTGCTTATCGCAGGATGGAACACGGTTTAGTCCTTTTAGAACAATAATAGTTGTATCTTACCTGAAGATGATATTTGCACTGAAAACAAGATTGAGATACCAAGATGAGTCTTAAATATTTGAATATATCAAAGAACTAGGGATAACTTTCTATGCCAGTATAAGAACAGTAAAGACTATATATAAACATGCATATCGAACTGAAAACGAAGACTTATTGATAGAATAAAAGTCAGTAAATGCAAACGACGAAAACTAAAAAAATCAAAAACTGTAAACCTGCAGACGAGAATGAGCAGCCGAGAATAAGATACCGAAGAACTGCAAAGAAAAAAGTTTTTTCTTTTCTTTCAACTGTAACAAAGAAAAATGTTTCTCACCAGGAGATCCAACACCACAGTAACGATACTGACATCCAGGAGGCTTCTGCAACCTGTAAACGAAGAAACCACCACAGTTTCGTACAAGGATGTTATTACTCCTCCAGCAGCAGTTGTTGATCCAGTGATAACATACTGTTTTTGACACCACTCCATCATGAACTAACGGATGTTCTCCTCGAAGCCAACCTGCGGCATGGGTACCACAGTGGTGTGAAGGAACACACTCATGTGGCATTCGATCTCCCGCCAAGCCAACAAATCGATACCAGTCTCTTTGTAGTGTATTATCACAGATGGGGTAACCACCTGACACTTTTCGATAGTCGTAAGTCTGCGAGCGATCTGCCTCAGGAAGAACTTTGTAGCGAAGGCATTCATCGCCTGGATTGAAGGAAACCCCAGATAACTTGATTCAGATGTGTTAAAGGTAAAATTGGGTTGGATACATTTACATGTTTCGCTGTGTTTGCTTTCCTTAGTCTAAAATGTCACGCGCTTACACGCTGCTGTCTTGTGTAATGGCAACTATCAAGATACTCCTACAATTGTTTAAGTAACGAGTTTGTTTATTAATTCAAGCTTGATTTTAGTTCCTTCAGATGATACTCAATCATTTAGCGGTCGCAAAACCCAAAGCAGTCAAGGTCTTGATTTGAAAACTGGAGAGGCTGCAAAAGGAGGGTATCTTACAGTAAGAAATAGCCCATTGTAAAGTAAGGCAAAGGGTCAAATGGAAACTCGCCTTGCTGAAACTTTCAATCGAGTTACCTTAGTATATTTATTACATTTGTAACCAATCGCTTTCTTAAGTGAAAAATGCTCTAAAACCAATGCGCAGTTATGTTAGTCAATGTTACTGACCTCAATAAGTAAAAGACACGGATAGTTCGTACCTGTTGAAGGTTTTGGAGGGATTCTACTTGAAGCTGGAGATGCTGCAACTGAAAACGAGAAAAAAATCAAATATATGTAAAAACTCAAAACAAATAAGTGCTATTTTTCCTCCAAAAAAAAAAAGAAGAGTTATTTTCCTCTATCAGTAAACATAATAAACAGGGATAGCATGTACCTGTTGAAGGTCTCGGATGAATTCTGCTTGAAACTGGAAGCGCTGCAACAGAAGATGAGAAAAAGCAAAAATATGTAAAAACCCTAAGCAAATACATGGTAAATTGTCCTCTGTAACAAAAAGCAAATAAATGTTATTTCCCTCTATAAGTAAAAGACAAGCATAGCAACTGAGAAGCAAGTACGTTTTGAAGGCTTTCGAGAAATCCTGCTTGAATATGGAGTTCCCGCAAGAAGAGAAAAATGTGGTTATAGATTGTTCTCTATCTGAAACAAAATAAGTGTTATTTCCCTCAAAAAGTAAAAGGCAGGCATAGCAAGAATCAAGTACGCGTCGAAGGCTTTGGAGAAATCCTGCTTGAGAATGGAGTTGCTGCAAGAAGAGCAAAATGTGGTTATAGATTGTTCTCTATCTGAAAGAAAATAAGTGTTATTTTCCTCTATAAGTAAGAGAAGAAATTGAAGGAATTCCTCATCAAATTGGAAGCGCTGCAAAAAGTGAAGAACCAAATAAATATGAAATCTGTTTAGAACTGAATAAATCATGTTCAAATTTGCAGAGACCAGTCATAAAATGGATATGTTTTATAAGCTTTTTATGCAGCCTTGCAATCATACCTCTTAAAACGGTAACGCTAAAACCATGCTTCCTAGCTACAGGATCATTGACGGCGAAAGCATCACATTCATAAGGTCCATATCGACTATCATCCGGCATTGTTATATACAGGAAGTGTAACGTGACAAAGAGCTTGCGTCGATTTTCTAAGAATAGACAATGATTTAAATATTAATCAAAACTATAACAAAATTCTCGAACGTGATTGGCTATCAGCAGCCCGATTTGAGCATTAATTGGACAGTGTACGCGTCATGCTTGTAATTGGACAGTACGCGTCATTTTGCGCGGGCTGTTGCAGTGCACTTTGTTGAGTAAACTGCTGTGTTTTTCAGCATTCATAACGATGTTTGATCGTTCAGCGCTCAATCGATGCCTACCTTCTGTTCTTTCTGTAAAGTACAACTTGCCATTTGCAGTAATTTCATGGTGTCTTCCAAATTCGTCTCTCCTCACGAATATTATTTTCTCAGGAATCTTGATCCTCAATGAATCGTAAGCAACGCAGGTCACGTTTGCCGAGGTAAACTCAATTGCAAAGATGTTTCGAGGAAATGGCTCGACGATGCCAAAATTATCCGGCGCTAAAACGTTAATAGGTAAGAAAATTACGTTTAAGATATGCATAATAGTTTACTAACTATTACAATTTACAATTTTTGTGTGACTGTATGTTGCTCACCACGATATGACTTGCCGAGCAATCGACACTTTGCCTAGTGCACGTGTTCTACTGGTATGCCTTAAACAGACTTTATTAAACTTGAAAAAAGTAGGACCAGAGTCGAAGTTTAACAGTCAGAGTATTACTGGCTTATGCTGTAATTTACCTGTACTAGGGGGGGTTATGGTTGACGTTGAAGTTGAAGGTACTGCAAAGAGATAATCAGTTTTAAAAAAATCTAAAAGGTTGGCAATGTATAATTTAGATTCTGCTTGACATAAAAACAGGGGATGCTGCAAAAAGATAGATGGATCTTTAGATGCAATTTCGATACCATCCTTCTTGTAGAATTAATCAAAGAACGAAAGTAAAACAAAGAAACACTGGTATCGTTCAAATAGAATCAATATTGATGAGAAGGAAATTAAAAAAAAATTTTGTGCAGAAGAAATGGAGCCAAGAGGCTCTCAGTTATAGCATTTGCTATGAGGCTGCTACATTTCAATTCAAAGCTAATTACCTCAATTATTGCAAGCTGTTACCTGAGTTTTGTAGTTTTGGTGACCTTGGAAACGCTGCAAGAAGAAAAAAACGTTTCCCTCTGGAATTTCAGGAGTTTTACAGTAAATAACATATATAAACTAGTAGTAATCGTAGATCATAGTAAAGAGTGCATTCGAGTTTTGGTAGGTTTGGTATGTTAAAAAAGCAAAAATTCTAGGAACAGCATTTTGTGCCTGAGCTGTTACGTAGACGTGAAATTGGCCTCCCTCCAGCAGGGGCAAAAACAAATGAATTGATCGAAAAGTACGTGCATACGAGAGGGTTTGTTTATACATGTATTACGTAAATAAATATTAGTTACGACCGGTCAGTATAAAACACGGACTGCAGTCGGCAGGCCGCATTTAGTCCGCAGGAAAAGACGCGTAGCAAGGTACATGTAGAGTATTACAAAGTAGTGATCAATGCAGCCCTTGATGTGCTTTAACCGGATATATCTCAAAGTCTTGTACTTCTACTTCCGGATTCTGAATTTCTGACATCTTGTAAAATATGCAAACTTAGTTATCCGAAGTAACTACTTTACTGGAGGAATAAATTAATTTTCAATTTTCAAAGTCTCAGCCTCTGGTTTATCCTTAAAATATTCTATAAATTTCGCAAATTTCAACCTCGATATTCTTATAAAACGTATTCTTATAAAAAAGAAAGAGTGTACATAATTTAAAATACCTAGACGAGAGAGGACCATCCGTAGGCGACTTGATTACCGTTGATTACCTTGATTACCGTTTGTCTAGAAACACGAAATATTTTTTTCTGCAAAAGTTTTTTTTTGCCTGCAATGATGACTCTGCAACAAGTTCTAAAAGAAATTTACAACAAATTTACACACGCAGTCTTAGTGGTTCATTGTGAGATTTGAACGAAAGTGGTCTTCGCTCACAGATCATGCAAAAAGAAAGAAAAAACCGGTGGAAGCCATGTTAATTACACTTTTCTTCATGGATTGTTTCCTCAGCAGCTTTATTATTTGGATATGTTTTGTGATTGTCGCGTAATTATGAAGTTAACGTAATCGAAGGGCTTTTTTTCGTATAAGTGACATGAACACGCTCGTGGTTACATTTAGCTCAGACCCGGGTTGTTCGAAAAGTGGATAGCAGTATCAGCTGAATAAATCACTATCTAGTGGATGCAAGGTTTGTTTTGTTAAAATTTATCCACAGGATAGCAATTAATCTGCATGGTGGATAGCGTTATCCAGCCTTCGAACAACCTGGGCCAGGTTCGTACGTGAGTACGCGAAATAAGCGAGCGCGTTAGATAAATTGCGAGCAAGCGCTGAGCATTTCGACCACCAACACGGCATTCCTCCTCCCCACCCCCTCCCCTTTATACGCCTGCTACGCAGGCTAGCCTTCTTGCGGCTTGCGGTAAGATTCATAAGTTCTTGCCTCGTCTTGCGGTTAGATTTTCAACTTTTTGCGGCTTCTTGCAGTTAGACTTTCGACTTCTTGCGTTTCGAAAGTTCTTGTGGGTAAACCGCAAAAACACGGCATTTTTACTTCTTGCGGCAAAATTGCATGTTCTTGCGGCGCAAGAACTTCTTTCGCCACTTCTTGCGCGTGCATTATTTTTGGGTTGTACTGTATTGAGCATTTTCACCTCCTAAACAATGAACCGGAAGACATGTTGGTGTACCAAAGAAATCCTGTGGGAGTTGAACGCTTTTCCTGTGTAGACACTTTCGTCGGGTTTATGTTACATATTTTGCGAACAGAAATCTAGGCCAGCGAAGTGAAACTACGCATTTCGACCTTTGATTTATTCAGCAGAAAGCAGCGTTGGGTTTGGCCGAAGAGAAGAGGGTCAAAACACGCAGCCAAACTATAGCTTTCTGAATCCACGTACAATCTTCATCTGACAGACCTTCCAATGTATCGAACAATGCAGGAATTCCATAACTTGTTCCGGTCCAGGAGAAAATCAATGCGATTCTGATAAAAAAAAAAAACAACTAAACGAACGGCCAGGCGAAAGAAAAGAAAAATCACAACTGTAACAGATTTACAAGTGCTGAATCAAACACAACGTCCAGGAAAAGACTCGAATGAACCATGAAGCATTTCGACCACAAGGAAAACTCACGAGCAATCAAAAAAAAAAAAAAAAAACCAACCATGTGCTACATGTATTGCGATTGTTTAGGTACGTTCGTCTACTGGCCTCGGTCTTGATATCCCAAGAAATTAAAGATCCTGCTTAGCTTTCTTGTTCTCTAAACTTTAGCTTCAACTGGTTGCTTCAAGTACATTTTAGTTTGCTTTTAGTTTTAAGTCGCGTGAATACGTTAACTTAATCCTAAGGATGCTTAATCGTTGAATGTCAGTTTGCCCGTGTGTGACACTCATATCTACCGAGAGAGTATTATTTTAAGAACGTATTCATTGGCTAAGTTAGTTAGATGAAAATTAGCTAGACAGAAGTCCTTAAGTCCTAAGACTCGAGTGTAGATTCCCGGTACCTCCTGGTTTCGACAGCAGCAAACGAACACCTATATCAAATCGCTTGGAGTGAGTTTTAGGCCTTTAAGATTCGTGAAATCAACGAGTGAAGGTCATTTGGTGCAAACTGAACACATTTTTTTTTTATCAACACGGCTTTCATAAATCCAGTCATGTATATTGTCATGAAAAGTATCGCTTACAATGGTTTTTTTTTTGCCCTAAATTGATGTCAAAAGGATGCCACTTTGCATGTCTTGATTTTTCTTGTTTAAGTTACCACTGGTCATGATGCAATTTATTAAGCTGAGTCTTGAACTTCTCGCTGTTTCTAACGAATGTTTAAGAATAGATCAACTCTCTTGTCACCGGGATAAGCAAGAAAGTTCTATTTTTTTTCCCCTAAGAATGAGGATATTGCAATGTAGCCTTGTATTTTCGTATTCGCGTCTTTCTTAGAAGCTAAAAATAAGATAAGATCTTTAAACACCAACTCACGAGTAAAAAGCTTACCTTTGAAGGGAAACGCATAGTGGAGTAAACCGAGGGCAAGAAAAGCTTGCAAGCGCATCTTGGCTTAGCTACACGCTGTGTAGGTTCCAAGCCAAGTGATACAAATACGAGATGAAAACATTTTATCTGTGCTTTTCAGTGAAATTTATTCTTGAATTAATACTGTGCTCTCAGACAAAACAAGTGAGTTAATATGGGTATCGCGATCAACTGATTCGACAATATTTTGGCAAGAACTTAAGCCATGAGAGCTAGAAAGATTGAAGTAATGATAATGGAGAGAGTGTGTCGCTTAAAATCGAAATGATAGCTAAGTGTACTCTTTTTCGTGAAACGTCAATTAATCATCAGCACCACTATTTTCTTTTATATTCCGAAGTTTTTTTTTTCCAAGCTATTCCACACCTTCCTGAGTGCATCTATCTTCCTTGTTACTGAGTAAATGTTACATAACAGCATCAATTTCTTTTGTCAACACTTCAGTTATTCATGAAGTTAATGAAAATATACTGACAGAGGTTAATTAAAGTTCAGATTGCAGTTGCTAAAACGCACGTTATGATTTGCGGATGTGTGTAACTGTTTATTCACAAAGAATTCAATTCAGGCTGTTTACACCACAAGGTAAACATTAACAACAGCTAAATTACTATCGAATATTTCGAGAAAGTAATGGTACAGTAAAGGTACTTTGATCTATCTTTTGTATCTGTGCACTTGAATAGTCAATATGATAGTGAGTAGATAATGGATGTTTATAATCTTTAAAGGTAGGGCCGCAATACGTATATATTTTTAGTGACACCTTACGACTTTTGTAAGGCAGCGGCCTGAGCATTATTTCAATACATTAACCTGCGGCTCTGTAAACGAAACTTGGAACCTCATACAAGGAAAAAATTCCTTAAACTTCTTCTCACGTTTCTAGAATGACCGCAAAGGTATTTTGGTAATGGTATTGAAATCACAATTAACATCAAGCCACTAATTGGTGATTTTTTTTTTTTTCTTTTTAGATAAAGGAACTCACATTTCCGAAATCCTTGATATTGGGTCGCATGCATGAGGAGTGGGGGCGTAAAGCTTGCACGGTAGCACTTCAACTACACGAGCTGTAGAATGTTCGATTTAAAATGTGGACGCTATAATGAAAATGCAACGGCTAGTATCTGTAGCGCAACATGTAGAGCATTTTCTACTATGCTTCATCTAGGTGTGTTACGTGATCACATGTTGTATATTATTCACAATATTAAGTTGGAAAATCGAACTACCGCGTCTGTCAACTGGCAGTTATCAGATATAAGAAGTGCTTGACATTAGCACATCTTATTGTAATAGACCCGCTAAAGCCTATCCCGGTAAGATTTTTTGTAACCCTGAGTGACCATTCTCGAATTTTAAATATAAAAGTTACGTAATCCAAACAAATGATATGGATACCTTTCCCTTTGTATTTTGACTGTTGCTGGAAAAATGTTTAGAGTAAATGTCAGTAAAACTGAGTTAATGAAAACGTGGCCACGGTCAAAAATGTCAATTTTGCTTAAGCTTCGTCAGTTTGTAGGCCTAGGTGACTAATTGAAGGATATCAGGTTAGTTTTTGGAAATAATTATTCAATAAAAGGCAGAAATCCGTGAAAAATGGTCACGCTAACGGAAGCTTAGACTTCTTAGAAAGCTTAGAAAACAGAATTTTATACCCGGCTTTTGCTTCTCGCTGAACAGAAGTTTAAATCTCAGTGAATCGTTCTCAGAATTAGTTGCGTGGTCCTCATTTACGGTACGTTAATATCTTAATCTGAAGTTTATCATGACCAAATTGAGGCCTGAATACTTAGATATACGAATTCCGCAATTGCCTAAAATAAGCCAAATCTAGCGGTCACTGAAAAAGCTGACAGGTAATATGCCAAATCTTCTGATGCTCGCCAGAGATAGCTCGATCATTGTGTTTTAGGTTCAGTTATGATTTCATATTCATGGGATCTTTAGAGACGTTTTGCATGGAAGCTAATCAAACTTTCATAAAATGACACTTGAGCCCTTAATCATATCACGCACAAGCGCCTTCACCGCAATTTAAAATCACGGTCGATGCGAACGAAGTCCTATTTTAAAATTTTTAATCTGATGACTTACAAGGTTTTAGTTCAAGAGGTGAATGTTTCATTAACTCAAAATACCCCGCAAAAGCGTCTCGTTACAGACGACAAGCTTCATGTCCTGGCTAGGAAAGAATGGTGTACATTTCAAAGGTGCGGAAGTTGTAATTTTGTGCAACTTTTTAAGATTCACAAGATCCTTCAATTATGACTTAGAAAAGCTGTGTCCGAAGTTTCTTTTGTCAAATTATCAGAAGATTTGAGACACTAACGCTTTAGTCTTTGGTCCATGCGGCCACATTTTTTAAAATTTCTTCTATTCTTACCGAAATTCACTCTTTTTATGTATTTACGAAAAGTAAGATTGCGTTCAAAACCGCGATAATCTTTTGTGCATTTAAAAGTGTCACCCTTGTCAAAGGCATAATATTTTATCATTCAGTTCCAAAAATATTAACATTGCTTTCATGGTATAAGAGGAGGAGAGAGGGGAGCGGCAGTAATGCTGTAAGGAGGGAAGGATAATTTTCGCGGTTTTATATATCGCGGTCGTCAAACAATCTGTGCCAAACTACTACAAGACGACTGAGGAAGTACTTTTGTCGTGACCACGCATATGTCTGGGAAACTAACCCCCTGAAATGGAACTCAAGAGATCACTCCTTCTATCACTCATCCGAACTTTCTTTTTCACGGATTAAGGCTCAGTATATAAGTAAATCTGTTTGAAAAGGCTACTGATAAAAATAGTCCAATTTAACCGAGACCTAACTTGGCTAGAACAGAACAAAGAAATAAAACAAACTAGCCACCGTCAAAATGATCTTGCAGTAGGTATCAAAAATTGCGATCTCTAGATAGCGTTATATTCCGTTTTCACATCAATCATGTGCTCACACGATTTTTGCCCCAGTTTTTACCGTCCTCATTTGTCCGGCTAAGCTCACCATTTGTTTACCTCAGCAAGTTGTAAGCTGGTACAATCTGCATTTTTGCATTTTAGTTCTCCTTGCATTTTCTATATTATTTTCGTTTGTCGAAGTTGTTTGCAGAGGTTTATGAAAAGACAGGAACAATGGTTGAATACTTTTGAATATTGGCGTTAAGGAATTGTCATTATGCAATGTACAAATATTTCAAACAGCGATCAACTGACTGTTTATTTGTTTTTAGCAGCCCTCTCAGTTTCCCTTTCAGTGACGTGGCGTTTCGTGAATTCACGAGTCACGGCATAGAGCCTGCTGCGCCCTTAGTAAGCTATCACGCCGCGATCACGCTTCCTACATTAGTCGATGCAAAGTCACCATTAGTCATCACCAAAAACTTAGTCTGCCTCTCTCATCACAGTAACTGTGTGTATCGTGAAGACATTAAATATTGCACATTCCACTAACGGTCCTTAACGGTTAACGCTGCAAAATGCCTCAGGCACATACTCAAAATATTAAATGCTTTTTAATTTGTAACGTACTTGACTCGCATTCAACCCTGTCTTCAATTAAGGCTTGGAATGAGACCGACCTTTAATACAGCTGTATCCGATATTTTTATTATTTCTGCTGATGCACTTTAGACTTTGAAAAGGGAAACTGAAAAGAACAAACACCGAGATATTTTCACCTCAGATGCGCAGGTCAAAATCGTGTTAAGATCAAATATCAATAAGGCTTCAAAGTCAGGTACACAACGTTCAATGCAGATCGTCTACTCGTAAGCCAAACATTTTCTCTTTACAAGTGAGTCAGTGTTTGTTTTTTTCAATAACTACCCTTCACTCTCTGTATCTCAGGAGAAAAGCATCCAAACAAATTACAAATAAGCAGCGACTACCACTGTAGCAAAAAAAGGAAATCAAAACTTATTCGAAACTTAATTTTTTTAAGAAACAAAAATGTTGAAAGGGTGAACGTATCCACGCAATATTCATTTTAACTTTCAGACTTCCTAGCATAGTTATTACTGTTTTAGGAGTATTTTACTAAAGGATTAAAGCAGATAAACAGATAAACGTGAACCATATCTTTTGTAACCATGGTATAAAATCTCCTATTTCGAAAACAACGGTCTTGTGCATCATGATCCCACTACTTGTGGTGGGTGGGCGTTTGCTGTTCCTTCCTGCGCGTTGGCGTTCTTTCGCTACTCACAAAGCCACTGTGACGATCGACTGGGATTATTATTTCAAATGACTAAGCAAACGAGAAATATCGTGACCATCGGCACGTTGATACATGCCTGGGTTAGAAAAAGGAAAGATTCCTGCAGAGTCAATGTCATCTGTCCTTGCTATAGAGTGTTAATGACAAGGAAATTGTATATTGCTTGCATGCTTCGAAAGTTCATGATGTAGGAAGTTGCTTTAGACCACAAGTAGATTATATTATTTCTTTCTGGGTGAGACTATACAAGGAAACCAACTTACAACTTAAAACTTACGACTCTGTATTACAGTTAAAAGATAATTTTGCCCAGATTTTGCCCAGCGAGCAGAAACCGGAATACCCAAGAAAATGTAGACGTTCCATAAAGGTTAAGTGAATTAATCTGGACATTTTTATGAAAATAGAATATACACTTGTCCATAATTAGGAACATTGGAAGCCGATTTTTTTCAATTGTACGCGACTGGGATAAATGTGGGCGCATTCTACTTTTGTTTAATTTGCTTCTAAGCCCTGAACAAAGAGAAGTTATGACTTTTGGCGGATACATTGTAATATCGAGTCCCAAAATTCATTGGTTGAACGGATTATCAAATTTGTTAGCCGATAACTCAGAGAAGAAATCAATTTCCTCGGGAGCATCGGGAAAGCAATTCAATATTAGTTTCAATTTCTTTTCTTCCGGTTATAAGATTGTGGACGGTATCATGATTGCAAATTTGCGTCATACAGCGGATACAGTCACAATAACCTCTTTCACCAGCGTTGAGTGATGCTTTCCAATAAGCCATACAAAGGAGGGAAAACTATTTCCTGGGTGGCGACCGCTAACGTCGATATTACGAGACCAGCCCACATAAAACGTCTGGCGGATATACGACCAATGGGGCTATGAGATCACAATAACCGCTAACCTTATAAGAATGAATCAGCTAAGAACAGCACTATATATAAAGAGATTCAAAACCTTCTTGTCCAAGAAAAATTGAACTTCACTTACTAACTACAAGAGTATTGTCCGGACGTCACGACTAGTGGTCAAGTCTCCATTTGCTCCAAAGGTAAGTAAAATTTTATTCCTTACCCGCAATATAGGAAATAGGAAATAGGAAAAGGCTCCAATGCACCTAACTCAGTTAATTATCTGGTTTATCAAATGATGTAGATGTACATTATACGGTCCGTTACTTCAAATGGGATATTCCTGAATATGGAAGTTTGATCAGTTTCAATATCGCCTCGTTTTAAGAATACCAACTATGATTAAACCATTCTCCATTGTGTATTCCTAAAAGGTTTCACCTGTAGGGTGTCTTTAAAATTCAAGCCTAACCTCGAAGGCACAAAATTTCGACTCCGAAACTTGAATCCAACAAGAAAAATTAAAGATTTTTTAATTAAAGGGAAAAAGGCTGGCACGGACCTTACTTTTCAAATAATATTGCAAACGTAGCTGTTACAACCAAACCGTGTTCAGTTCTTATACCCGCTAATGTTTGTTTTTTTACGTAGACTGAAGAATCAAGTTGATCAGCCAGGAGTAGTCTTAATCCATGATGTATATTTTACTGGGGTTCCTTCTCATGTCCTTTTTTGCTGTTTCCTTTCAAGATGATGGTAAGTCACAGACTGCTAAGACCACCACTTGTTGTTATAGGGAAAACTGATGGGCTATCATGTGATCAAGCATTGATGTCCATGAGCGAGTTAATGATTAACCTACTTCACAAATTATACCGCTATTGGTCAAATCCAATACCATACATCGACTTTAAACTTCAGCATATAAAAAAGCATACTTAACACTAAAGTTAATTTTTATAACTAAGCTAACTCAATAACTAGAAAGAGGTGGCAGACTAATCAGGAAAACAATGACAAAGGAGTAGGGTTCAGACAGTTTATTGTACTCTCACTGCTATAATTTCATTGCTGTTGTTTTAGCTGTTTTTTTTGTTGTTGTTGTTGTTTTTCTTCTCCAAGGAGTTATAAAATTTAATTTAGGACGAAGGAATTGTCTTGTAACGGCTCACGAAACACGAAGAATTGCGTGCTCAAATATGATTAGGGCGGAACGATGACATAGTGCTTACTTGTGTCAATAGGCCGCTTGCCGCATGACCCAATTAAAGTACGCACGGATGAGAAAAAACGGTGACTAGACATTCAATTCTCTGTAGGTTTGTTTCACAGATTTAAAGAAATGGGACATTTTATACTCCACGTTGTTTTAAAACCTCAACGATTAGTTAATATATATATTTCAATTATCAATCCTTTCATGGCAACTACACGATTTTAAAACATCTTTCTAATTTGTTTCTCAGTGAAAATAAGATATGAGCCTATTGGATGCTTTAACGACATGATGAAAGAGCCAAGGCCACTTCCAGTGCTGATAAAATCTTTCCGAGGGGGTCAGATAGACTGGCACAATTTGAACAACACGATCGAGGCTTGTGCAAAGGTAGCATTGAAGAAAAATTATCTGTATTTTGCACTTCAATTTTATGGAGAGTGTTGGAGCGGTCCACAAGCCCACTTGACTTACGATCGGGACGGAAGGTCCAAACGCTGCACTCTGGGCGTTGGAAAACAGCGCGCAAACATGGTATACATGTTTGCTGGTAAAGGTGAGTTACGAGTAAAGTGGCAATAAACAAGGGGAGGCGAGAGAAGAAGCGTGAGATCCAGCACATGAGGACGATAACTTAAATCATGTTCCACAAAATAATTTTCCCTTTTATAAATCAGACCTTGAAGTAATGTTACTCGTAAATGACATAGCAATCTTAGTTACTTATTCAGTAACTAAAGAACAAAGAGTTCAGTGCTATTTTTTTATGTCGTTGTCCATTGCGTGTAATAAAGGGAAAACGAGTGCAAATGACAGACCATGATCATGATAATGATTAACAATCTTGTACTTCCGCGCTAGAAAAAAAACAGCCTTAAAGAAGGATTTCACAAATGATAAATTAAAGAAATCACCAATTAGTAAGTCGACATACCAATATACACCTTGCGGCTATTTCTATAGTTGTCATACCGCCTCCATTTTGTTGGTCCGAAGTTGCCAATGTAATCAGTGATATCCTCCTGATGCTGCCAGTGTTAACTCATGATTCGTTTTCTTTTCTTCTGCAGAGAATGAATGCACCGATTATCACATTTTAAATTCATCAGACAGGTCAATGAATCATAGTCTCGCTGGCCCTCCAAAGTGTGACCACTGGGTGCAGAATCCCAGCTTTAAAGATGTAAATCGATGGTACAGATTTACTGGCAAGGCTGGACAGGCCATGCCAGAAAAATGCGTGGATCCATTTAAGTGTCAAACGTTTGTGAGTGGCTGGATGGATGGAAAACATCCTGAGGTTGGTTTTTAAAGTCAGGCTGAATACTTGTTAAATATATTTTGTATTTGTTATTCAAAAGAACCCTCGGAATTTTAATTTTAGCCCTTTTTGCGATGCCATTCCGCTCGTTACCGCTTAATTTCTATAAGGTCTGTCGAAAAAACCTTTTTATTATATGACTGAGAAAATTACTTGACTGTGATTAGCAGAAATCAAACCCGACCAATTTTAATTAACGTTTAGTTTTAATTTGCACTGCAGTGCAGATTAACGCGCACGCATTTGCAATTTTGTCAGCCATATAATAAATGAGTTATAGTACTAAAGCTCGAGCAATTATGGATTTACACCTGAAGGCTCGTGTATTTTTGAGAGAATTTTCCGAAACATCACTCGCATTGTTAATCCTCTATTTCACTCGCATTCATACGATTACCTATATATATCCTCATTTTTTTTTTTTTTTTTTTTTTTTGTTTTTTGTTGGAATTTAAGATAAATTTTTTAATATTTTTTCCTAATCATTTTTTGTTTTTTTTTTTTTTTATTTCAATCGCATTCATACGATTTCCTTTATTTTTCCTCTTTTTTTTTTTTTTTTTTTTCTTCAGGTTGTCGATGGAATTCAAGATAGACGTGCTTGCTTCAGTTGGAAAAACAACTGTTGTTACCGTTCAACTCAAATACGCGTGAGAAACTGTGGTAAATTTTATGTGTACAATCTTCCAAGCACTAAAGGGTGTCAAGAACGTTACTGTGGCAATGGTAAGAACCTTAACATGGCTTTAAAAAAATTAAAATAAAGGAACTAGAATGAGGAAGGGGAGGACGTGATGATCCCTTCCGGTTGAGCGCTCCGTTTCCTTTTTCAGTTTTTTTTTTTTTAGAAAACTACTCAGAGAAAATAACGAACAACGATAGTACGACAACTTTTCTGTGTTTCTGTCGAGTTGTAATATAAATCTACTAACGTTCTATCGCGAATGCCGTTCTCCGATTGGCTAAGCTACTCACTATCTATTCTGTTAAAAATAGTAAGTAACGTGGCAGTGCGCGCTTGTTTACAAAATAACGGCTGCTTCTTTGCGTTTTTGGAGTGTCTTTGAAGAGGATTTAGATTAAGTTTTGTACGAATAGGAGACTTACACTAAAACCGTTAGATTAGATTGAAATCTCCAGCTCATAACCTAATTGTTTAGCAGAAATACGATTTTTAACCAATCAGCACACGCGAGCGTATTTCTTTGGACTGTTTTGTTATGGCTTATGGCGTGAAAGACTTATCTTAATTTTCATTCCAAGTTGTTATGTAAATAGTGCATGCCTACTCTCCTTTCTTGTTTAACCAACGCACGCGTAAATTGTCTCGCCAAGGAACAAACCTGACCACAAGGTTGATTATGGATCAGGCCCTTCTCCGAATAAATGGATTCGCATTCTAAACGTAACCTGATCCTGACATCAAAGCCGCTTTCATCCGAAAAGAAAAGCCTTGCTACATCCTTTATTTCCAAAAGAATTAACCCTTTTATGGCTATTTGCTGCTTGAGTAATAACTCCATCTTTGGTCCATTGCAGGGGTTACCAGCTCCATAAGCGTTTGAAGGTGTTGATGGCTGTCAAACTTATCATAGATGCATTGGAAAATAGATTCAACAGAAAATCGCTGCACTTGTTATGTTTGCTCATGGAGTACAGAGGGCGATCCAAATGGAAAATGGAACATTATTATTTTTGCATCTTTGTTTAGAAATTGTGTTTTATTATAGCATTGAGTAGCGTCATCACAAAAACCGTAAAGAAGAACTCTACTGCAATGCTATATATATATAAAAATACAGAATTTATTTCTCGAGTGACTCATGTTACTTAGCTTGCAACTAAGTGTATTTATTTATAAGTTATGCTAGCGATGTGAAAATGTGCAAAAAAAAATACCGAAATTAGAATATTTTGAAGCGATGAAACAGCAATAAATTGCCGTAAAGACAGGCAAAACTTGGTGTCCTTGATTTCCTAACAGCAGATGATGCGGAAAGCGCTGCAAGACATCGAATTAGCCTTGCTTATTGATAATGCACCTTTTAAAAGGTTATGTAGGTCACCAGCATCCATGAAATACGAAATGCCGGCCAAAATGGTCCACAAATATTCGTTTTGAATGGAGAAGACATGTCCCATTTCTTTTCTATATTCCACGCTGATGATTCACAGATAGCATTGAAAATACCTGAAAACAAAGTAAGCCTGGCCCAGTGGATATTTAGTTTATCTAGAAGTTAGATTTTGGAACCTGCTGTAAATTCCGGGGTTATGCGCCCGAGGAAAAAGTATGTCAAATAGGAAAGGTTCTCGCCTTCACGCGCGTGGGATTCGCCCCTAACTGACTCTTCGTTAATCCTATTAACTTTACCTCCTTGAAAACCTTCAGTTATGACATTAGGTCGTAATAGTTTCCTGACATGGTCCTTCCGTTGCAGCTGAAAGTCAAAAATCATCATTGCAAACTGGGTTCATTGCAAGACTGAAGATTAACATGTGTTCGAAAAGACTGTTTCAGTTCTATAGTGCTTTTGACCTGCTAACTTGTCAGATCGAAAAACATTTGCTCAAAAAGCAAACATTACCTGTGAGTGAACGCAATTGAGCGCAATTCACTGTTTTCCGGCTCTTGACAAGAAATTAAGATTATTTGGCCTGTTTGCACCCAAGAGTTTTACTTTTAATTAAAGAAATTTAACTGTAAAAAAAATAAAGGAATAAAAAAATTGTGAGAGAATGCTACCCTGACGTACAAAGCGCATTTCTTGTTTGCGAGGCTACAATTTCTTTCCTTGTAATAATGAACGAATATTAACAACATGTTATTGCTAGGCTGAAAAAGTAAGTAGAAAGCGCTCTTTGAAGAGAATTATTTCTTGAACATTTTTAATATTAATTTTGACCAAAGAAAGATAAAATGAAATTAGACTGACCTACTTCTGCCACCAACAGATGAACTCTCCAGCATGTGTTTGTTTTTTAATTTACTCGTATTTACAAATAAAAATGTTTACCCACCAGAAAAAAATAAAGAGAGAAAAGCCAGCAAGACGAACAGTTATACTTATTACTACGTGAGTTGTGGAGAGTTACAAGGCGGGCAGTTTCCGTGTTAATTGAGGTGAAGAAAGCCAGAATTCAAAGTGACTTACTTTCGAATAACGTTTCTCGCGCGATAGCTCTGCAAATTATCGAGAATCGATTCAGAGCGGCCTCATTACAGCTTTCACTTTCTCGATTCGGTAAGTTTTCAATTTAGCTTATCCCATAGCCGAGTAAATCTCGCCTCGGCTCATTCATGCGGTCATTCATATGAAGAGCAGAGTTGTCAAAACTTCCATTACCACTTATGCTTTTCACAGATTTGGTAAAACTCTTTGCCAATTCTTTTTTCTTTTTTCTTTTTTTTCTTCTCATAGTATTTCTATACATTTAAAAAAAAACAAAACGTTGGTATAGCATGTTAAATTTTCGGGGTCACTCCGTTTATTTTTCTCGTTTTATGGCTTTCAATATAGTTTGAAAAATCAAGGTTTTTTTGATTCTGAAACTGGCAAGGTCTGAAAGAACTTACAGTGAACCCATTTCTGACCAGTCTAGATCTGTTAGTGGCCTGAGTGTGCAAAAAATATTGACAGAGTAGGGTCTGTAGGGGGCGTTTGTAAAAAGATCTGATAGAGCCAGTTTTCTTTCGGTCTTTTTACTCGGTAAAGTGTAAAAAGACTAAGATTCGCTTAAGATCAAATCAAACCGTAAGTGTCCATAACGTTGATCCAAGAGAGATGGATCCTTAGTATAAGAAATAGAAATTTTGAATGACTATATACAGATAACCCATTTTAGTCAGGTGGCTTAATGACCTGATCGTGACAAGAGTGATAAAAGCATGAAATTTGGCACACAGCTTGCTTATACCCTACCAAATGATATTAGAAGGGGTGCCCATGTCAATCTGCTCACGCTCCCGTTTTAATGAGATTTTAGTTTTTGACC
>Ga0126339_10000346_pt1 | contig 24106 bp, 13 predicted proteins | sample OrbTmetagenome_2_FD_92532 | JGI IMG/M metagenome (GOLD analysis project Ga0126339, IMG submission 92532) | Coral microbial communities from Petempiche,Puerto Morelos, Mexico - Orbicella T R C metagenome | ecosystem: Host-associated > Invertebrates > Cnidaria > Coral | place: Petempiche,Puerto...
CAGCTTTCTTGTGCGAGCCTGCAATGCTTGTGGTTACAGTTGGCCGCCATGTTTTGTAAGGACAGAGATTTGGTGATTAAAGCCTAGTATTTCTGCAGGCAATCGTCTTTCTCATTTACAACATACAGCGCCCCCATACCTTAAAAGATTTTTTTAAAAAAGGAATGTTGAACAAGATTTTGGCCGGAATGGGTGGTTATATTTCATTGTTGAGAAGAACTTCTCTGAAAGTCTGTAGGTGCTGTGATCGAACGGTCAAAGTAAGCTTTCAAGTAATGGACATTTTCAGGAAGAAAACCAGTAAATCTCAGTCCAAGAATCTAGGGAATCAAAACATGTATCTTCAGATCCCACCTTTCCTCGATTGTGCCCAGGCCCCGCACCTGGGTAGAAGGACAGATGGCTCTGGCACGAAAATGGGCCCTGCTTTTTCTAGAGTTATAAATAGACTGTACCAGGCTGCCGCCGATCCTTTTGGTTTACCAGCTGTCTGACCTCCAGTAATGATTCAATTTAGTGCCTTCGTTCCAGTAGGGTATCGAGTCTAGTAATGGCTCCCTCTTGAGAGCCATTTTTTTTAAATAAGCGCCCTTATTCCGACCTGCGCCCTCTTCCAGTAAGCACACCCATTGTAAAAGTTACATGTCAATTCAAGACATTGACGTACATGTAGGACCCAGTGGGCTGATCTGCTTTCTCGTCTGAACGTAATGTTGAGCATATTGGCCGTTTTCACTGTAAAAGAGCGGCGATGTTTTTAGACGAACAAGTCGTCTTCTCAGACGGCGTGACGAACACGATTTTGGAGGTAATAGTCCTAAGGCTTTGTCCGTGGATTTGTCTATAAACGCGATTCTCGGAGGCCCTGTTTTTCGTCTAGTAGCGAGAGTCGTCCAAAAGCCGACTTAAATTCACTAAATGATCGTTTCTCGGTAGAGTGGGGCTAGCGAAAGGGGCGTTGATTTGTTGTACACCGCGAAAGCAACCGGCTATTGTTTCTCCCAAAGGTGGGTGAAACAGGAGCCGAAAAAGGCGGATGCTCCCGCAGGCTGTTTGTGGTTGCAACCACGAGGGCTGCTCGTAACAGTGTCAAAGAAGGAAAATAAAGAACCAGTCACGGTGGCTTTCCATTCAAATCATTACAACGATTAGTGGTTTTCTTGTAGCGTCTACATGCTCAAGTATAGTGTGATATTGAAATAAAGGTTCGACTAGTTAACTCTGTTGTAAGTGTCAGTCCTCGTTGAGATGGCGTGGCCATTTTTTACAAGTAGGGCAGAATGCGGGGTAACCAGACTGAGGTTGTTTCCAGGGCTTCTTGCATTTCAAGCTCGTCTGTAAGTTGACTTATCCGTCTATTTATTCGAAGAATTGTCTGTCCAGATGATTTGTCTGTTATTTAGGGCACGTGTGAAAACAGCCATTAACTTGAAATAAACCAGGGGATAGTGTTATGCCTATAACCTACTATTCTTACTGTGAGTCTACAGTCCTTGAGTTACACAACCTGTTGTTGTGCTGCATCCTATGCTAAAAGTCAAGAAGAAATAATTGCCCAGTCGCTAGTAATCGCCCCTCGGCAATAGCCACCTTGACGCAAATCAACACACGAGGTGCTAAATATAACAGTGCTTAGCTCTTGTGGTCTATTTTGGACACGTGTACGCCGGACTTAAAACACCTCTCAAAATATTTTGAATTTCATTCGTGCACTAGTCCCGCAAAACAAAAGATTTGTTACGTAATCAGATCGGATGAAAGGGACGCTTTTCACGGACGAACAATTCCACGTGTTGTCGAAAAACCGCTTAGCTATAAATAAATCAAATATAGTTACTAGATCGCCTACACTTCTCTCTTGGTTAAAGAAGAGTTGTTTATACAATTGCTCCAAACATGCGTTAAACGATCATACTCCACCACAAGCTGAGAATTACTCGAATAGATTTTAGTAATGGAAGATATCTTACGGTCTATAGACAAGCTAATGAAACGTGGTATTTTCTTTACTAGAAAGGTGTGTTTCTGCGCTGGTTTATCTCGAGTTAAAAAAGAGAAGTTTAGCGAAAGTTGATGGGAGATAGCAATATAGGAAGTTGAGTCGAAACAACGAAAATAACGGGTCTGCAATGCAGATCTTTGCGATATCCTTTGTCGCGTGACCGCCATTAAAATGCGTGCGTGTTTTCCGGCCGGAAATTGTCTTTTTGCGTGACTTTAACATAGAATATTTAAATTACACGTGTTAACATTAAATCCTTTACAAACTAGCGTAAACAATAATTTAAGACTTCGTTGTTCCCCAGTGTCAGAAAGACTAAACATATGTACGAAAAACAACACAAAACAATTTTCTTGTGCTAACCAGAACAGTAAACGTGTCTTGCGCCAAGGTTATCACGGTGTAAGCTGACCGCAACTTAATTGTTGACAAGATTATTTTTGGCATTTGCCCAAGTCGCGTGACGCTTTGACGTCGTCGGAATATAACCCGAATTGACCCGACGCTTTGGTAAACACGAGACATTAATATGCTCACGCAAATCGGATGACGTACGTGAGTGTTTTGAACTTGAGATTCTCGGTTTCGAGTTTAATCGCTCGCACGTCATCGAGGTCGTCGTGTGATCGGCAATTAATGGGAAGTCGACCCGAACTGAGTAGAAAGCGATCGGATGACGTTCGAAAGCCATTTTGGTGAGAGCGGAAATCCGAGTTCACTTCAGGACCGACATTGTTACTCACTTACCAAAGAAATATATTGCTTTTATATAGAACCGATGCGTAAAATTCATATTGTTTAAATTTTCTTGACTTTTCATGCATGTATAATTTTGGTTTCAAGAAGCTAGCACGTACGTGTTGCTTTGTCAACGTTAATCTTCTCAAAATAATAGCATCTTTCAGAAATGATTTACAGCAATGAAGAAAAGATAAAGTTATCGTGGAAAATGGAAAACAGCATGTAAACAGTTGACTCATGAAAGTTTGCCGCCGGCTCCATTGATTATTCGCCAGGGGGCAAACAAAATTGCAACAGAACGGTTGAAGCCATAATGTTTTTTTTTTTTAATATTAAAAATGAAAAAAGAGAGAGAGAAGAAAAGAAACCTAAGCATTGAGCGAATAAGTAAACAAAATATAACAATTAAAGGGTAAAAGTTGATAGCTGTAGAGGCAGTGGCTGCAGTACATGTTATGCCGCACAACAAAATATGACTTGGTGGTATTACTAACACTGCTAAGTCAGCAGTTCGTCTTAACAGTAGAGGAGACTGAGATCTACTCAAGACAAAATATTTTATTTCAGTTCTATCTGCTTGGTAACATTTCACCGACATAAGAACAGTGATTGTAAAACTTTTCAAAACGTGAATCATCGATGTACGGTTCATGTGAGCTTTCCTCTTGTTAAGTTTTTCGATTTTATTTAATTTAACAGTGTAGTTATATCTTAATGACTTGCTAAAAACTACCATTTGCTTTAGGTTTATTTTAGACCCTTATATGCAGCCAGTCCCATAATTTACTTTGTAGCTATCGTCCTGTCCAGCAGTACTTTATTTACGTTTCATCTTTAGTTGAATCCGTCTGGTCAACAGTATTACACCAAAGAGGCTTACCAAACTTAAACAAACTACCGCACACGGTTGTGATGAATTTGAATTTTCCATGTTATTTACCGACTAAGCCAAGTAAGGTTTTGTTATTGAAGATAATACGTAATGGTATTTACTTTATGATACTGCTTTTCTCGTGAATAACTAAGCTTCTCATCTCCGTTATCAGTACGGAACACCTCTTCTTAAAATGAAGTTGTAAATTAGGTTGCGAGTATCAATTCGGATTACAAAGGAAACATGGAAGATTCAAATTCGTGGTCTTTCTTTGTTTGTCGTATGATGTACACAGAAATCAGTAATAAGATCTAAAAGCAGACCTAATTTGACTCTGATGGTCCTGAAATTTTAACCAGCGCAGATTAAGCAATTTTACCTTTTCCGATTCCTTACAATTTATTTACACACTGAAAATGCTGAGCGAAATTTTGTTTTCTGTGTTGTTTTGTTAACTACTGTCATAACCTGGTCTAAAGCACAGGTACGCATAAGCTGGATGGTAGGGTGCATATCGTATCACAGGAACAGGCGTGTACGAGGGGTAGAATATACGACTTCTGTTGCTCGAGTCATCGGATTCTACCGCTCTGTCTTGGTCACTGTTTGTGTCCTCCATCTTTTGGTTTGTTCTTTTTCCTTTTGATCGACGATTGGAAAACCAGACCTGAGAAAAACGACAATAAGTATTTGTCAGAATTGTATCTGTATCAGTCTGCTGTGGTTCCCATACAACCGGCTTATACATGGGGTCTTGGTAGCGAGTAAAACCTTCTTTTTAGAGTTCCTCTCATTAACACACGGTATAAATTATTTCAATCTACGGGGGAGAGTTGGACAATCAGTGTAACCCATTCTCTGAGGTTCAATTAACGAGATACCCTGTTGATATGGAGTTTCGGAAGTTTTTTTGTCGGAAATCGATCAGACTAACTTGCATGCCGATGGGCGGACATATACGGTACATTTTGTTTTTGAAATGAGAAAACAATTATCTTTCTGAAGTCTGGAAAAATAACCTTTTAGTCTGTGGATTTGATCCTGATGTTTTATAAAAAGAAACACTCGTGTCGAGGTGAATTCACGTGCTAAGCACATGTTTTACAAGTTTAATCGTGATTCTACCTCGTAAGTCTATAGATGAAATGAAGCTCCTGGGTAATACTTTATGTCCTGAGCTAGCCCGCAGCTGTTAGGACCGGGTCACGAGAAAGGTTTGCAGACGAAACTCACCTGAATTCTCGATTCACTGATGTCCAATCTTTCTCCAAGTTCCTCGCGAGTCAGCACATCCGGGTATTGTGTTTTCTCGAAGGCTTTCTCCAGTTCTCGAATTTGATGTGGAGTGAACTTTGTTCGATTTCGTCTTCTGTAGTGTCTCAGCTTTTGCATCCCACTTGTAATGGAGGCAATGTCGCTGGCACTTACTGCAGCTGGTGACGAGGAAGTCGATTCTGCAAACGATCAACAGAACATTGTAACAAACATAAATACAGCATGAGCCGGGTCCCTGGATAACCAGGTGACTCCCAATAAAACAACTTAACTCCTAAAGATAAGTTTAGCATAGACAGCAGCGACTGTTGCTCAGTTATGACAGCAATTCAGTTCATTTTAAAATCTGAATAGCGAAAAGCTTCTGTGGTTTCAACACTCTGCCATAAGACAAGACAGTGATTACAGACCGTCCTCTTTGGCATCTAGGTCATCCTTAAATTCACTTTATGGGTTTGAGCGACTTATTAATCCCTTCAGGTTTAAGTTTTCTTGCACTGTGACACCGATATAATAGTTTGAAGTAGTCTTTCGTATCACATTTCCGTCGCCAGGCAAGGTGCTCAACAACCTTATGTTTTCATTTAAAGATCCTGTCTTACCCGGCTCTTCTTGAGAGGAAGATGACGTGGAAGGACTCAAGCTGACAGTTCTTGTCTCCTCGTTGATACTGAGGATATTAGCAATGGAGAATGATCTTCTCTTGGGTCTAGGCTTGGGTTTTCCAGCATCCCCACTGTTTGTGCTCGAAGTATCACCCTCACTCTCTGCGTCACTGTTTTCTCCCTCAGACTTTTCCATATAGTCACTTCCAGTTGACTTGACCCTTCTTAGCATCCTGCTGATGACAGTTAAGGGTGGCAGACTTTCCTTAGTGCAATAACCGTCAGCCATTAGCTTTTCTTTGACTTCCCAGGAGAAGATTCCTGGCGTTGCGCGGCGATACTCCTCAATTTTGTTCTTCACTTCCGAGCTCACATCTCTCGATGTCTTCCTCTGCGCGCGGCCGGGTTCAAACGATCCAGTGTCGTTGTATTTGGAAAGCAGCTTACTGATGCAGCCATGTGAAACTTTCAGTTGCCGGCTGATATCACATGGGCGGATTCCGAGTTCAGCCATTTCGATGATTCGTTGACGAACGGAGTTTGGAAGTGGTTTGCCATTTACAAAAACTCCACCTAGCTGGTTGAACTTCCCGTGACCTACAATAGTTTAAAAAATAGTTTAGTTGCAGATACATCCATTGTACCGCAAGCCTGACTAATTTTCATTAACGAGTTGGCCACCGACACTTCTTCGCAATAATAATTCCGATTAGATAGCCATAGGCGGCTGTGGCGCCATTATTACCTCATATCCTCAGTCTAACTTGGAAAATTAAACAGAGATATCCCGAAGAAAGCTTTATTTAGAAGGTATACCTGGGCAGTTATTCAAGCAGTCACTTCTCATTAGATTCGAAACCTCCTCTGGCTGCTAAAAAAACACACCGAGGAGAGTGTTTGTGGTTCTCCTGTCACGACACGAGGCACTGAATACACTGAAAGCTTTTTATTCCTGTCTGCCGGTGCAGAAATAAACTAAAGCAAACGAAAGACTCTTTAGATATAGTTGGCCCCTGAAGACGTTAAGGGCAACTTTGCCACAGCGTTTAAGGCAAACATCACAAATATGTCTTTGGTTGTTCCTGTTTTGTTTTGCTAATCATTATCATTATCTCCATCCGTTTTCACGTTATACCTTATGGAAGTTATAATTCGCAGCAACACTTTGTTACTCGCACTCTTGGTTAATCGATTCCTGGTCACTGTTTTAGATCTGACTAACCAGTTTAGCGTGCTTCTAAGCAGCGATGAATTAGTTCTAGTCGGTAACAGATTTTTGGATGGCCGGTCTTCGATGCAAATCATTAGTTACTGACACAGCAAAACCTGATATAAATAAAATTTTTAAAACGTGCCTGCTGTAGAGTTGATATCCGTGAATTCCATTATTCCTTTCCCTGGCTGCCAATTTTCAAATCCAGTTCCCAAAATCGTAGATAATGAAGCGTTATTATAGTTTTGCTGTCCGCTTAGCTTACCACGATACCGCGTTTTTCGAATTACTCAATGTGTGACTGAAGCTGGGTAAGTTATAAGATATAATGTGGGCGGGAGAACGTTTGACGTCATTGGTCATAACAAAGACAAGTGGTGCTTTCCTAGTACGTGATCGTGAATAAATCGTCTGTACGGGCTGTTTACATTTGGATTCTACTTCCGCTGTAAATTCGCAACTTTGTATGTTGTCCATTGAGAAAAATGGATCACAATAAGAGGATGACAATTGTTTATGTCTGTTTTTATCACAGTTAAGTGAAATTGGAGGGATGCAAAGCGAGGCTAGCAAGTCTTTCAGCTTCTACTTTAATGAACACAACTTAACCACGCTCTTGGACACGGAAATCGTTCATTTGGTACAAACACAGAAAATAATTCTAGAAATCTATGCATTTTCCTGAGGAACACATGTAAGAAGCCTTAATTTATCGTGGGCGTTCATGTTCTCGCTTTGTTAACCGGTTAAAGCTAGACGTAAAATATGTCTATTTTATCTAGTTTTCCGCAAATGGAATTATACAGGACTATTTATAAATTTATTGCGAACTTACGCGACAATTAATGCACCTGTGTGGCTGTAATGATTAGTATTTTAGTCGGAGGCAACTTTTAGACAACCAATCAGGTAAAAAAAATATTTGAAATTTAAAAAAGTTTAGCAGGCACTTCATCTGGGCAGGAAAGCTCTCCTGCCTTCTTTGTCCGTCAACGGAAATAAACGTGCCAACTGAACAAGATTATATTTTTGCCTAAGTTTTAAATAGCTGTCTGTTGTTCGTTTTAGCGTGCCTCAAGCGCGACCGCTCGAATGATTTTGTTTTGACGGCCACGTCAGTTGGTCTGGTGGCCCTTTGTATTGTCTCTGTAATTGGATACCATTTGCTGTTCACGTGCGATTGATATAGCGTGACGTCTGACGGAACGCCCAAGGGCAATACAAACTTAGCGAGATAGCATGCATATTTTATCTGGGTGGGTGGGTTCTTAGGTCACGCGAAACTTCCGGTGCAAAGAAAGAAATATTCAGCAGTCCTTTGCCGTTGTATTGCGAAACAACAAAGGCCAAAACAAATCAATACAACGAATCGCGCTTATTTTTCTTCCTTTCAAAGTGTGGAAATGAAAGCTTTCTTCAATCGCAAACACTAGATTACTATGTATATGGAGTGCCAAAAAACTTGTTGTCGGAGGAAAAATAATCGCGGAAAAAGAAAACAGTAACAATTTCTGTTAGTTTCGCGAAATAACCGATACCAACGAGAAAACAACTTCTAACTAAAAAATTATATTTTCCCAAAACGGAAGTCCTCACCACAGCATAGCGTTCAAAATAACAATAATAAAATAATAATGAAGACAGGAAGTTTAAGGAGCATATTTCGCAACACCGTTCACCACAGGTCTCGATGCCTACTGCCAAGCATGACTTCCTGCATAAAGATGGATATACGTAACGTCAGTTCAAGTTGATTTTGAACGCCCACGTATCTGTCCGGTTTCACGTGTAGAACAGCTAAAGTAATCTTAAATATATAGCCAACTCACGAAAAAATAAAATACTCCTGTAGAAGTGAAAAAGGCTGGTTTGAGGTAATTATTGGAATGCTTTATACGTAGGTGATGTCCGTTCTTTCGTTTTCAACAGCGACGGGAATGAGACAGGTGCACTCAGTATGTAAACATTAGAGACAGGAAGTTAATGGTAACTGAAGTGATTGCGAAACGCGCTGACAAGTTCACGGTCAAGCATAAGACCACTAAGATCGTAAAAATCTCTCTAAATATTGGCTCAGCACTGTCACGCCGCTAAACTGCGCGTGATCTACAAGCCTTATACCGGTGTGGTTTTATGTCTTGTCTGGGCTCCTGGTCTTGTTTTTGTATTATTATTATTATTATTATTATTATTATTATTATTATTACTATTATTATTGTTGTTTTGTTTCGTTGTGTATGTGTGTGGGTTTTTTTTATTTATTAATTCATTAATTCATTTATTTATTTATTTATTTATTTATTTATTTATTTACTTTACTTTTTATTTTTTGGGGGGGTGGTGGGGGGGCCCTTGTGTGTGCGGGTTTTTTATTTTTGGGGGAGCTTACAACACTAAATTATCCGATAATTTCAATTTTCATTAAATATATTGCTTGTCCCCCGCGTGTAGGTGTAGAACCCATTAGATCTTGTGTTACATCAACAAAGGACTCTACATGCAAGTTCTGCTCACCCGAGCTCATCACGGCACCTGTCGTATGAGCGACTTTGCACGGTTAAGGAATATACATTAAATGATTACATTATCTTGCTTAGTTCTAATGGGGTTTAAAACCAATAACTCTTTTTTTGTTCCAGCTTTTTGAACGTGAAACATAAATTGGATCCGGTTCCTTGCTATCTAGTTAAAATTCACCGTATTTTATTTTTAAGGTTCCACTGTTTGCGTCTGTATTAATCAAACAGAAATTCAGAAGAGTGTTCATTATGAGCTGTATCAGACTCCGGGTTGTCAAATATCCCTCGTCCACAGTCGAGATCTTGTCACAGGGCGGATCTAAAAAGCTGAAAAGTTTTCTCAAGAAACGTTTTGCTCACTAATCACCGTTAGTCAGTCCTGGCTATAAAACTTCTCTTCTCGACCGATTTTATCACATGACGATGTTATCAGATGTTCTTTGTAACTCGTAAACCAATGTGCGCGCGTGTACTGAAATGGTAAGCTCCATCACGACCCCAAATCGTTTCTTTTTACACCAAGTCAGTGAAAATTACAATACATACAGTGGAGTTGGACTGATCCGGCATCCAGTCAATATTTTTAACATTCAACAGTTTAAGAATGGTTATGTGAAACTTTGATATTAGTACTTTCCTGAGAAAAACTCATAAATGATGAAAAAGCTGATTCTTAACTGTTTTCATTTACACGGATTATCTATTAAGTTTCCTTTTCTTTTTTTCTTTCTCTTTTGTGATGTTTCATGGTCCCGGTTTGTTGTACTGATGGGAACTCATGCTGGGCCGTAACTTACCAAACTATGTGCCAGATGTCACGTACGTTATTTATCATTATCAAGTTAATTAAGTTTTAAATGAACTCTCGTTGCGGGAGAAACTATTCTGCCTTTCGGTACATTGGGTCATATTGTCCACATTCTTGCTTTTCTTACAGCAGAACAATATTGAAAGCAGCTTTGTTACCATCAATATCATGATTAGTAACTCACGTTTCACTGAGTTTGTTTCATATCTAGTTTATTCAAGCTCAATAACATCTTGTGTGCGACGACGAACATATTGGGCCGCATTCTCTGCTGTAAGTGAGTCCCTTAAACTTTGTTTGAACAGTTTTTTGATCTTTTTTGTTTGCCAACCTCCAAAACATTGAGTTCTAGGAGTTCCTCCACGTTCACCTTTTAGAAACCAAATACATATATACTGAGTTAATGAAATGCATTCCAAAGTGTTCAAAGTCTGAAAGTGCACAGTCCCAGCCTCAGGAATTTCTCATTTTTAACTGTGGCTCTTTAGAGCGTCTTTAGAACTCTCAGGTGTTTTCTGTGGCTTCACACTCTATCTAGCCTTCGATGCAAACGTTCTCGTACGTTTATCCGCACCAATAATCGTCAGGATTGATTCAGTGTTTTAAAAGAGAAAGGATTTTTTTTTAGACGCCAGTAAGTGTTCGGTGTAATCATATCAAGTAAATCACTTGTCATTAAGGATATAATAGCCCTAATCAGTGTCAATAACGCTGCGGTTCAAGTAGTTCCAAGAATACCGTTTGGGTCAGAACTCATTAGTCGCCTTTTTCTCCGTCAGACATACAAGCGGACCATTTTGTAACCTTTCCTTATTTAAGTAGTACCTAGTTCTAGCTTTTCGATCCGAGGGCGTTATGTCCCAGATTCAGTTGGAAAGTTTAGCCTTAATTTATTGTTACACTTATTGCTTTAGGTGATATCTTTCATTGATATCACCGGAGGGTCAAACGGTGCCTGTTCATTTATCATAAATGAGAAGTACGTTTACATGAAGAAAGTCCTAGCTTCTGAAGTGTGTGGCTCCTGCATTGATTGTTCAATCAGTGTTAAACCTCATGCTAGAGTTACGCAATGACAGAGTACAGGATACAAAAGGGTGAAGATCTTTTTTTATTATTATTTTTCGCTATATGCACATGGTGAGTGATCAAGTGATATAGAAAACCGTTGATAGAAAATTACCATAATAATGATATGGTATTAATAAACATGTCAGACGGTACATGTCAACAATACACGTCAAACATCTAGAATTTTACGACTCAGTGAATTCGTCTTGAACTTGATAAGGCAAAAAGTCTGAAAAACGGATTAAAACGAATAGAATACAGAGTTTGAAAACTCCATCGTTTTCATGTAAGATGGCAGAACTGTACAATTACGGTATGTTAGTCATTGCTCAGCAAAAGTTAAATTGTAGCAAAACTGAGTCAATGTTTCTTTGCCCATGGTGGCCGGTGGCTATTGAAATTCGTTTCCAGTTATTATAGTGTCATCATCTGAATAGGTCTGAAGTGCATGTAGGGAAAAACACGAGCAGCTGGGTATGGAGCGTAGCGTATGACAGGTACCACTGGATATGAAGGGTAGAAGATACGAGTCTTAGTTGATTCAGGACTGTTGTCTTCGTCAGCTTCTGGTTTGTGGAATTTCCTGCTTTTCGATTTGGAACGGTGGTTTGAAAACCAGACCTGTAGAAAGAAAAATAGGGAGCTTATTAGTTCTTGTTTCTTGGCAGTATATGTGCGATGTCTTTCCATAAACTGTAATTGTCTTAAACGTCACTATATGATTGTGAGATGATTGCATTTGTGAACATTTCCCGTACATTGCTTTGAAAAAAAAAATGCCCAACCATGCTTACCTGAATCTTGGATTCGCTGATATGAAGTCGCTCTGCAAGTTCTTCTCGTGTTAGAGCATCAGGATATTGCGTTTTCTCAAAGGCTTTCTCTAGTTCTTCGACTTGTTCAACTGTAAACTTGGTTCTGTTCCTTCGCTGATACAATCTTACATTATGGCGGCTGCTGTTGTTGATGCTGCTGCTGTTGTTGCAATTGATGACTGCTGGGCTTGGCAAGTCTCTTAGTACCGCAGAATGGCTAACAGTAGATCCTGGTGAATGAAACACAAAATAATTTTGTAAATTAATGTACCACCAAAATGTGAAATTTTATTGAGTAATTTTCTATTTGATTAGCTTTGGGTACAGCCGGAGTACAAGAATTGAACATCCATCCATCTGTGCAAACTGCTCTGAGTCTATGATATTTCTGACCTAGAGCCGAAAAATAAAACATAGTGTGAGCTGCTTACCTAGGTCAATGACTTTGCTTGGAGTCAATTCACTGGTATCCATCTTTTCCTTATCAGCCCTTTCCTCTTTTGTTTCCCATTTATCTTCAGCTTTGAGGATGTTGTCGATAGAGAAAGGAGTAAAACCTTTGTGTGGTGCATTCTCTTTAGAGCTGTCCATCCCCACTTCACTGGCACTAACCGATGATCTTTCATATTCACTGCCGGTTGATCTCGCTCGTCGCAGTAACCTGCTAATTACAGTTAAGGGTGGCAGACTTTCCTTAGTGCAATAACCGTCAGCCACAAGCTTTTCTTTGACTTCCCAGGAGAAGATATCTGGTGTTGTGTGGCTGTACTCCTCAATTTTGTTCTTCACTTCCGAGCTCACATCTCTCGATGTCTTTCTCTTGGCGCGGCCGGGTTCAAACGAACCAGTGTCGTTATATTTGGAAAGCAGCTTACTAATGCAGCCATGTGAAACTTTCAGTTGCCGACTGATATCACATGGACGGATTCCAAGTTCAGCCATTTCGATGATTCGTTGACGAACGGAGTTTGGAAGCGGTTTCCCATTTACGAACACTCCACCTAACTGGTTTAGCTTGCCTAAGGAAGGAAAAAACAAACATTGTTCAATGGTTAAACTACGCTATCGGCTAGGTGTGATATACTAGGAAATAAAGACATAAATGTTTGTTTTGATCGCCTCATATATTTGTTCTTTCTTAACCATACTTAAGTGGCTCATGTCTGCAATTGTACCGTCGCATGAGCAACTGAATTGTGTCGTGACATTCTTAAAACGGAATCAAGCTAAACCCTGTTCCGCATAGCTTATGAGAAACTTAAATATTTGCGCCATATCTACCTGATTTAAAAACTTCCTCCATCTTTGGCTAGAGAATTTTCAGACTTTGATGCGCCTCTGGCTCTTGTTGGTGTGCTCTTGATTTGTTTTGGTTTGTCCGCGGCGATGGTGCGCCGCTAATATAGGATATCGTGTCTAGGCGGGATATCTTTGACGTCAAAGCACTTCTATTTTAAGAGCGCTGTTTCTAAACATAGTCTAGAGGAAACAATAGAAAATCACGTTCATAAATCTAATTAGTCTTTTGTTAATAGAGTTATGCTCAGTTGACCTTTACATGACGTGTTTCGTGCACTTTCGCGTGACGAGCTCTGGGTGTAGTCGTTAACGCTTTATGCGCACACGTGACGATCATTTCTCGTGTCGTGGGAAAGTTTTCTGGAGGCGATATTGATACATTCGGATCAAACGCTCTTTACACCCCTTTCCTGTTATTAAACACAAAATCCTGTGTTCGTCTCGTCTGTAGAAGTAAGAGCAAGTAAGAGTTTCTATGAGTAACGTTCAAACTGTGCCAATTTAACAACCTTCCGTTCTAAGGAACAATATGTTTTGATATGACAGTATCGCACAAAGCCATATCCTTTTTCTCTTTTGCTCTTTAGTAGATTTGAATTATTTTTCGTCTTCGAATTCCTTTTATTTTGGCTGTAAAACATGCCAGACTGATTTCAAAATAAGATTATAGCTGGCCTTGTTGATTAGTAGAACATGTGACACATAACAATGGAGCGGACATCCGGATAACGTGGGAGATAAAAACACTTAAAAACCAATTCAGGCGAAATAAAAACAAAATCCTTGAACGTAATGTTGATCATGTGTACGTCCAAAACTCACAATAACAAATAAGTACTATTTGAAGGGCTTTTTTATTCCAAGGTGTGATGACAACAAAACGAGCGTAGTGTCTGAATTTACGCAACCGCACACCCTAAAAAACAAATCAGTGACATGTTACTGACTTCGCCAATCCGAGAAAGTTTACGGTAGTTTTCACGGTGTATCATGTTTGTCTGTGTAATTGTATTTCCCGCACATGGCCGCCGTAACTTTAGACGATGCTCTTTATATCAATTTAATCTAGCTTAATCTGCAGTGTCTTAAAGTTACTGACATAATAGTTTGTCTGTGAAATTGCATCCTCTCAATTGCAGAAAGGCACAAAGTGTTTTTCTTCCTTATTGTTCGTCTGGCGGGGAACTGCTTTCACTTTATGAATAGCACAGCACTGATGTGAGGCCCCCTTCTTTTCTTTCCAAAAAGTAAACAAACGTAGTGGTGGTGTCTCAGCAGCGAGAGCGGGGCGAATTGCTGTAGGTTACAGCCAGTAGCGACCTGTGCAAAAACATCTGTTGCATCTTGTTGTCTGACCGTGGTCGGCCAGAATTAAGTTATCCTTGACACTTTTTCTATACTTGCCGGTTTTGCTGGTTTTTCAGTCCTCATTAATCTTTTTTTAGAGCTTTGAACATTTGAATTAGACAACGGTCGCAATGTATCTGGTTTATCAGTTTTTTTTAACCTTGTATAGCAAACAAAAAATGAACTTCCTAAAACGTCCGGTGTCGATGTCACGTCGGCCAATAAAACGTAGATCAGTCAGTGTTGGTAATCTTTATCCATCCATTTTCTTTGTTTTGAAAAACTGACACTTTAAAATTACATTTGCAGTGCGCCTGGAAGTCAGCCCCGTTTCAGAACGCCCCCGTCACATATCCGATAACTACGCAAACGGCTTGTTCGTTGAACATTTGGTCGACTCAACGGAACTTAGAAACTTTCGACGTGTGTCACGCTTCGTACCCTTTGTATAAAACTCGGTAATTTTTTATGAACGTTTCATAAATCACCGTGTAAGCTTGGCTTACAGACAATTTAATGTGTCCAGAGCAACAAAGTGTCTTTTGCGGTAAAGTTCCGTAGTTTTGGCATGAGATCTTGGCTACAATGTGCGTGGGTTCTTAGAAAGATGGAGAACAAGCTGAGAGGTGGCGGGGTTAATAAGTTAACGATGTTTTTTTAAAGAATTTTCGTTCAGAAAGGAAAAAAGGAAAAATATGCATTGTTACAAGCAGGAACAAGACAATCGATGTAGACCATCAGTGAGTTATGTGGGTGCATGGAATAACGTAAAAAAGCGAAATAGGCACTAAAACATGACGTCAAGCTTTGCTGTAATACGAAACAGTACAGTTCTAATTTCTCTAGAACTATTAAAAGTCTGCCATAGCTGACTTGGTGAGAAACTGTGGATCAATCAGTTTCACGCAAACCGTCACGCCGTGAAATGCTGGTTTGTTTTTCTGCCCTCTTGATCTCAAAGGAACAACGAGAGCGGCATGTGACGTGTTGTTATGTTCATGTCGTGACGTTTCTTCCCACCCGAATCGTGACGCGATGGTTATTTGCCCACCAGAGTCGTGACGACAGTAGCGAACATCCACCGAATGCGATACGGAAAGGCACGAGCAACCAGTTATTTATAAATTTATTCGTTGATTTCTCGTATTCAGAAAATGCTTTTAGTCCTTGTCTCAGCTGTTGTGAAAAAACGTATTTTTCCTTGAATATTTCTTAACTTTAATGACGATGCCCGGCGAAGGCGGAGGTAATTGATGCAATTTTAAGAACGATCTGCGGCGTTGTGACGACAGTGACGAACTATCTCCGAATGAGATACGGAAATTTACGAGTCACAAAATATTCTCTTCCATATTCACATTGTAGACAACCTTGGACGAAGCATCGCTTTTCAATGAAAAGGTTGTGACATTGCCGGCTCTTCAAGGATGCAAGATTCTTCCACATTTTCACATGCAGGTAATAACATCTTCCGTTACTTTTAAAAATCGTTTAGGAGACGCCTTTAGTACAATGTTAAGTTTAAATTATTAGAAAAGACCCGCGATAACATAGTGTAATTCTCAGCTCAACAAGCAAACTCTGATCGAATAATTCCCGGCAATTAACACAGAGAAAGCAGAGATACTAACGAATTAAATCGTAATAAAGCATATCCAAATCTTTCCCAGAGCTCGTGCTACCATCAACCTCCGTAATTGAAATGTTTTCAAATTTATGATCCGTTCCGTGGGATCGATTGATTCGGTGTCCAAGCCGTTAAACAGTCGGTCAAAATATGACACGTGCACACCCAATTTCAATGAGATCCAAAGACTTGGAAACTCATAGTGGCTCCCTGTCAACATACGAAAAGCAATTTTCAGTTTAGCAATAGATGGTTCATTCCTTATCCGTCACCAATATTCCCTGCTATATCTGTCAGTAATAAATCCCGTGAGGTTAAATCCAGCTTCGTTTAGACTCCGCAGTCTCCTGCAGCTCTTACCTATGTTCAGTTAGCAGTTTTCAACGTCGTTCCAGTTGTATAAAGTCCAGAGTTATTTTGCATACAAACTTAAGTGATGTTGATCAGATTTCGATACAGTATCTCACTAGTATGATTGTCTCACTGTGATTACATCGCCAGTGAACACCCTTTCTTTGCCAGGTGTTTTGATGTCCACGAAGTAACAATATATCTTCGCATGCCGAAACTAAGGTAGTAGAAATTCGCAACAGACTATCGCATTAGATCGCATGGCAGTTTAATTATTTTAGACAGTATTAAAACATATTTACATAACTGGAGTTGGTGGATCAGTTATATTCTACCTACAGCATATTGGTGTGCAGTTATTAAGGGCCCAAGTTTCAATCTTCTTTCTGTTGTAGGCGGTTTTCTGGTTCTAAATCAAAAGAGTCCATGTTGTGACTAACTAAAGCTGTTTAAGCAGACCTTCAATTTTAAAATTGTGCACTCTTTTATTGCTTCCGTTGTCAAGTGTCGAGTGTCGAGCAAGTGAACTTGAATAAATCAGTAACTGATGCTTGCCCCGCATGTTCACCGCAAACAACTCAATTTTCCTTTGGCAAACAAACACCCACTACAAAAACGTGATTTCCTTCCGTAGGACCAGGGCGTTTAAATCAGCTTGGAGGTGCTTATATCAATGGCAAACCACTTCCAAAAGAGATTCGGAACGAAATCCTCGCGTTAGCCCTCCAAGGATTTCGTCCTTGTGACATAAGTCGTCGTTTACGGATTACCCATGGCTGTATTAGTAAGTTACTGTCCAAGTATCGTACAACTGGCTCAATCCAAGCTGGAGGAGAAAGTGCAGGCCGACCCCGAGTGATCACTCCTCGAATAGCACAGAGAATCATGGAGTACAGAAAGGAACAACCAGGTCTGTTTTCTTGGGAGATACGAGATCGTCTTGTTCAAGAAAACCTGTGCAGTAAGGAAAGTCCTCCCTCTCTCAGTTCCATCAGTAGATTGTTGAAGAATAAACATAATTTGGACACAGCGCAAGGAATTATCCGGAAACGTAACAGCAATTCCTACATGATTGCCAGTATCTTAAATCTACCGTCTAGCCAGTCGTCATCGTCGATTCCTCCATCGATGTCGTCTACTTCTATAGATAGTCGTGGAAAAATGGTTGAACAGAAACAGACAGGTCAGTAAAAAAGAAACTATTTTACGTGTTTTCCCTTTTCAATTGCTTGCAAAACCATTTTTATATCCTACGTGTTGTTTACTCTAGTGGTTCTATGTGCCCTAGTGCACGTAGGAGATTCCTCCAGCCCTGGTCCTCCTCAACAACAATATGACAACTTCCGAACGTCGCTTCCATGCCCGATAGTCAAGATAGTGACATTTCACGGAACGGGTCAAGCGAATTTGTTGGTAATCTTAAAATGTTAAAAGAAAGCATAGTCACAAGACTAGAATCAGGTGGGCCTGACTCCGGCAAGTCATCAAAATTTACTTAGGCCTTTCAGTCAAGAACTTGTATATAAAATGGCTAACCAAAATTGATGTAAGTCAATCAAGGCTCTGTGGAAGTAGCGCACATGGGGTGCCAACAGCTAACGGAAATCAGCTCTATGAAATATTTATTTAACAGTCAATATTTTGAGTATTCTGTGAGTTTTATTCTGAAAAATGTCGAAAAGTAGAGTTTCTAGAACCTTGCGGACATTCCAGTTTACTTGCCCAGTATTTGTGAATAATGTTAGAAATGACTGACAATATTAGCGTCTATTTAACTCCTATCTAATCAGAAACAACTGGAAAATGCTTTCAGTTAGGTTTACCCTCGATTTTTCTTAATACGTTGACTCAACTGATACTTGTTAAGCAATAGCGATTGACAATGTTTACTATCTGGCGATCATAACCTGGACATTCTAACTATTACTAAACGTGGATGGCATTGAATGACTTGGAAAGTTAATGATAGGTGGCTAGATGATTTAAACTTTACGGGGTTACGTACCAACAAAAAAATAATTTGGCTGACTTATTTATTTAGTTATTTTATTTAATTTCTAAATTAAACACCACGATAAAGGAAAGTCATTTAAACACGTGCACATAAAGCATTCAAAACATAGTAATGATATAAAAGTAATAGTTTAAACATTTTTTTTAACCTTTATGTATATTATATGACTAAGAATACAAAGCAATCCTTCTTTAAGAGGCCAAATTAACTGTTTGTCTGTTGTGTTGAGCTACTGAAAACAGTCCAGTGGACACTGAAGAAAACCCTCACATTGATATATTTCACATTTCTATCTGACTTACTTTTGAGAGGCAGTGTTTGAGCATAGTTGTACTCAATTTCAATCTTAGGGGTATTATAATACTGTGAAATAAAGGAGTGAAAATAACTTTTTCCCATCCACTCAGTTGTCAGAGTAATATAAATATTTCCACTCTACCAAGGCCTAAACTGTCATCTGTGAAATGAGATGATAAAGGTCGGACCTGAAAACACACTTAGTTGCTTTTCTGGTTTGAAAGAAACCCTTAATAACTTGTGCATGATCTATAAAATTGTTAATGTGTTTCTGTGCCAAGATTTCCTGAAAACAGATTTACTATTTCATAATCATTCCTGTTTTTTTCAAATACAAAATCTATATGAAAACAAAATATCCTCACAACGACGTTTGAAGCTCATTTGACGAATAACGTGGATCCTCCAATTTGCGACACCTTAAATCTTCTGTTAGAAAATATTTTTTGTCCAAAAACTCTTAGCTTAGTTTTTAGTGGTGCATATCTAGATTTAGATTTTTTAAATTTTTAACTTTTATCATATCTTTAAATTTTTATTTTATTTTGTAATTTTTATTATCTTATAAGTGTAAATAGTTTTTAATTTTTAACTTAGGATACAGGGCCACTGGTTCGTCAGTCTTTTTACTGTTATGTGTTACCCTCTGTAAATAAAGTTGTTACTTACTTACTTACTTACTTACTACTTACTTACTTACTTACTTACTTACTATTAAGAAGACAAAAAACATTTAACCCAGAAAAATACTTTCTTATCTCTGTGGAAGGGACGCTGTCTTAAGGGATTCTCTACTACTTCTAGTTTCACATGACACAATGAGGTTAGAGTATTTGTAGCTGAATTTATTTTTGGCAATATCCAGCCAGATATGTCTTACCTTTGGAAAACAAACATTTCTGAAGCCCAAGGTTGATTTCCGTTGCAAAGATTACAACTGCAGAAATTGTTTTATGTAAGTTATATGCAAGTTAAGCTTACCTAGCATTAGAGCTAATTGTGCCAAGACGTGGTTTTACGTTTTGATTTGTGTACCATGAGTTAGACACTGATCTTTCTCAAGCCATTGAGGATTCCAGGTACAAATAACTTCCTTCTGAAAAGAGAAGGGGTCTTACTATAACGATCTTTTTAAAGTTATCTTGTTGAAAGTAATTTTAGCATTTATATAAAAAGTTATCGTAATTATATTGTGACGGATCTCGAAAAGCCCCACAAGTGAACATTAAAAAAGTATGTAATTCTTGTAACACACTATCACGACTACAAAGGACTACTGACACTGACACTTGTACCATTACCCAGTCGGATTTTGCTCATATAGACGCTAATTAGAGTAACTCGCTCTAATTTTATGGTTGAAGAAAAAAGAAACAAAGTTGTCAGGAAATCTGAGGAGGATTGAGGACAGAAGGATTGGTAGATTGTTATTAAAAAGGGTATAATAGGAACTAGGATTGGACTTCATAGCTTGTTGTTTGGGTCTAAATTGCCCCTTAGCCTAACCTCCAAGGCTGTGGGACCAATGGGTTTTCTATAATCAAGTGTTCCTTTATCGTGCTGGTCAGAGAGTGCCTGGCTGTAGGGAATGGTGGGTAGACTATAGAAGTTGGTGGCAGACCAGGGAGTGTAAGTCCAGCAATAAAATGTTTTGACATTGTGGAAATAGGATTTTGAAGCATTTTGAATGGCTACTTAGAATTGAGCTAAGGATTTGGATTTGCATTCTTCCCTTTTCTCTTTAGGACTCAGCATCTAAAAATACAACAAACAGCATCTAAAAATATCGCAGTCTCTCTGTTGACGTCAATTGTCTACCACATTGTCTGCCACTTGTAACTGTGAGTTTGTAGTGTTTGGTCATTAATAATAAACATTTATTTTGTTGGCCGTCACAGAGAATACCCAGGATGCTGAAGACTCACGCGAAACTTTTCCGCTGCGGATTCAGAGAAGAGAACGCATCAAGTACACGAGCCACCAACTACATGAACTTGAAACAGCATTTAAAATCAATCAGTACCCATCTGTGTCAGGGAGAGAACAACTAGCAAGAAAAATTGGAGTTACTGAGTCCAGAATTCAGGTGCAGTGCTATTCAGGTGTTATTCAACTGCATTACTGTTTAGTTCAGGTAACTTAAACTGACTAATGTTTGAGCTCTAAAGTAAATAGGAGAATCTACCAACTACCATTTAGTTTCCTCTGATGGGTAAGTAACAATACATTTGTTTTACTTTTAACAATAGATTTTAAGCAACAACCTGTAAACTGTAACAAATAAATGGAAGGCTTCTCAGTCCTTCCAACTTCACAGGCTACAAATTCAGGCGCTGTTGGGTTATGACATTGAATTTGACAAGTTCTAGTTATCTACCGAACACTCTTGGTTGGCACAAAAAGGAATTGTTATCTATATAAAACATAAGCCAGCCTGAGTGTATTTTTCCAACATGTTTACTCCAAGAATAATACTACTGACCTTCCGAACATTTGTCACAAATTATCTTAAAGGCCAAGAACGGCTTTTCTCAAGCGTAGCCTTTGCCACAGCGCTGCCTCCCCCAGGAACACAATCTAGCTAGAGACCTAAAACTAGCTAATCCCCGTGGCCCATCTGCAAAAGAGGATTAACGAGAAGTTCGCTGAACCAGACTCCTCCACGACAATAAAAAAAACTGTGTACCCCATCGAACCAACAAAAATAGGCTTTCTAATGAACAAAGTTAATCCAGAGTTTGTTATTAACGTTTCATGGTAGATTTTACGATATTTAAAACCAAATTCTTCAGATCTTCTAATCACCTGTTTGGTGGACTCTAGGTGTGGTTCTCAAATCGAAGGGCAAAGTGCAAAGCTAGAAGGCACTCGACTAATGAAGCAGATTCAAGAACAAACGACCCAAAAGACTGCTCGTGTCGACGGATTTCAGACTCTCACGTACTACCGAAAATGATGGGACCTGGTACATCAAGAATATTCTTTCCACCTGAACAACATTAAGCTGTTTGTTGCACGAAATGTGCCTAATGGTAATACTTACTCTTAAATATTTAGACTGGTTTTCTAGATTGGCCCATGAAATCTACACTAGTCTCTTCCCAGAGAACTAGCTTTATGTTTGAATTTGTTCTATTCACACCTCGAGTGAGCTTTCTAAGAAATACATTTCCTAACCTACAAAGATGCCTCTCTTCTTGCCCTGTACGTTTCAAATGTTTAAATGATTCATGGCTAGCATTGGATATGAGATGACACATAACCCAGAGAGGTTAAAGTTATGTAAACATATTACAGACATATTAGAGTGATATATGTTATAGTGACTGAGGAGAACTCTTTCTTTCTCTTTTTGCTGCTTGGTTCGGTGCAAGAGCCCAAAACAAGTGAATTTGTATGAGGAATTTTTCAAATGCTCCTTACAATAATGGAACCTAATTTCGAAATGATTTAACAAACTTTTTCCCTGCAGGAATTATAGCTTCATTTGAAATGGAACTTTAAAACTTGATTTCAGATAAAAAAAAAAGGTTGACTGAGAAATAAATAAATAATTAAATTAATTAACTGATTTAGAGCTAATGAAAGCCAATAGTAGAACACAAATCTGACGATATTACGTGAATTGCTGAAGAGATCGACAGCTAGTTAAGAGTAGTTTTAGGCGACGTTTTGAAGACACATGTCATTATTATACCTAGAACTTGATGTATCCGTGGCAACTGTATTATGACAATTTAAAATTTTCTTACAGTAACAAGATTTAGCTTTCAAGTAGTCATTTTTACATAATTTATAACATTTTTGCTTTATTTAGTTTTGCGTCATTGCTTTAGTGGATTTTTCTGGTATTAGAAAAATCAAGAAATCGTAGATGGCAGAACGAAGATGGCGCCTGTTGGAATATCATGAACGAAATGACTACGTGAAGTGACATCAATGTCTCCTGTTACTTACCTCAAATGAAACATGTTTGGATGTTCTACTTACCCTCTTAGTTTCATTTCTTTGTTTAAATGTTCTTGAAGTTACAGAGGAGGTTGGGCGGCTTCCGTAGAAAACAAAAACAAGACGGTCAGAATAGCGTTAACATATGTCAGTAGTGGATGATGCTAAATTTTAGGGAAAGGGACTAAAACTGATAAAAAATTTACAAATTAGTGACGAAAAATAGAAAAAAAAAAAACAAACAAAAAGCAGGAAAGAAACAACAAGCAAACTTGAAACCAGTTTTGTGGTTTTTCTTGAACTTTATACAAAAATGTAAACATTAAAATTCTAGAGTATAAATAAACTTCACAAAGCAAACTTTTTGAGCTACATAATAAATTAAAAGGGACCACAAAAATCCTGTTTTGATTTGTTCAGGTGTGTGACATAATTTGAGCCTGCATGCTTATTGGACCTCATTAGACAATTTTCGAGATCTGACTGTGACCACATGAGGGGTCCATGTGAGTAGCCTGAGACGTGCAGCATTTTCAGCAATGCTTAGACATGCAGTGACTGTGGCTTGGATGGTTTAATATGGATGATCATCCTACACTTCCCGTTGTCGGTAAGAACTGTGAACTAGTTTGCAACCAATACTTTAGCTGGCTGGGACAATTTTTGGTTCTCTCGGTTCTTTAAAATTACATGGCATGCAAGTGAATGGATATTTGTATTTACAAGTGCAGTATCAGCAACTGATTGCTCAAACAGTTCTTAGTTTCCATGCAGTTTTCGACTGGCCGTAAAATAAATAATCGATCTGAACGTTCCCGATGCCATAGGTCCTGGAAAACCAAATACTCTTTTGAAATTTACCACGACAAAAATACCAGTTGATTTGCGTGTGCAACTAGGCTAGTCCGATTTCTGACTTGCAGCAGCGCGAGGAACACTTTAATTTGTATCTCGATACGATTGGCACTGACAAAAATTGTCTGTCTGCTTCAAATCAGACAAACACAGTGACTGAACACGAGTTTTGAGTTCCGTTTTCCTACGTGTAAAAGCGTGGGCAAGTTCACCCCGGAGTTCACCCTGTGATGTCCAGGGGTAAATGAACAAATCACGTTCGTATTTCCTACGATGATCCAGCATACTGCACCCTTTTCATAAAATCACATATTCTGAAGTTGTGATGGCCTTCTTTAGGTTCACACCGCTTAAATCAGCTTGGAGGTGCTTATATCAACGGCAAACCACTTCCAAAAGAGATTCGGAACGAAATCCTCGCGTTAGCCCTCCAAGGAATTCTTCC
>Ga0126339_10000347_pt1 | contig 24106 bp, 21 predicted proteins | sample OrbTmetagenome_2_FD_92532 | JGI IMG/M metagenome (GOLD analysis project Ga0126339, IMG submission 92532) | Coral microbial communities from Petempiche,Puerto Morelos, Mexico - Orbicella T R C metagenome | ecosystem: Host-associated > Invertebrates > Cnidaria > Coral | place: Petempiche,Puerto...
TGGACCTGATCATCTACGCCCAGCACCGCGTGTTTCATGCCGTACCCACGCTGTGGCGCCTGCATCGGGTACACCATGCCGACACCGACCTCGACGTGGTCACCGGGCTCCGATTCCATCCGCTTGAGATTCTCGTGTCGATGGGGATCAAACTGGTGGCGGTGGCGGCCTTAGGCGCGCCGCCGGTGGCGGTGCTGCTGTTCGAGGTGATCCTGAATGCCTGCGCCCTGTTCAACCACGCCAACCTGAGGCTGCCGATCCCGGTGGACCGGGCCGTGCGCTGGCTGCTGGTCACACCGGATATGCACCGGGTGCATCATTCCACCCGGCGCGAGGAGACCGACAGCAATTTCGGCTTCTCGCTGTCCTGGTGGGATCGCCTGTTGGGCACCTATCGCGACCAGCCCGCCGACGGTCACGAGGTCATGACCCTGGGCCAGGACCGCTTTCGCGCGCCGAGAGAGCACTGGCTGGACCGGCTGCTGCTGCAGCCCTGGCGCGGCCCGGGCACGAACGCCGCGCCCACCGTCGTCGCGACCGACCGGATCACGCCCTCAGACGGCGCAGCGACACGCAAGTGATGTCGTCGGCCTGCGGCTCGTCCTGAGCGAACTCGGCAACCGCTGCCATGACCCGCCCATTCAGGGTTTCCGCCTCCAGGTCACCGAGACCAGGCAACAGCGCCTTCAACCGCGCCTCGCCGAACTCCTGGCCGCCCGGATTGAAGGCTTCGGTGACGCCGTCGGTGTAGAGGAACAGGCTGTCGCCGGGCTTGAGGATCACCTCGGCCTCCGCGTAGGACAGACCATCCAGCACCGCCAGGGCGGTCCCGCCGGTCAACGGCAACGGCTCCACCGGGCCGTCGGCACGCAACCGCAAGGGCGGATTGTGGCCGCCGTTGGCATAGACCAGGCGCCCGTCGTGCACATGATAGAGCCCGTAGAAGACGGTCACGAACAGTTCCTGGTCGTTGGTCTCGCACAGCAGGTCGTTCAACTTGGCCAGGCAGGTCCCGGGCGGCTCGCCGAAAAGGGCCGTGGCCTTCAGCAAGGTACGGGCAATCGCCATGAAGAAGGCAGCCGGTACCCCCTTGCCGGAGACATCGGCCACCACCACGCCAATGCGGTCCGCGTCGATCTCGAAGAAATCGTAGAAATCGCCGCCCACCTCCTTGGCCGGGCGCATGCTGCCGTGCAGGTCCACGTCCGGACGGGGTGGGAAACGCTTGGGCAGAATCGACAACTGCATGTCGTGGGCAATGCCCAGTTCGCGCTGAAGCGACAGATAGGCGGTCTTGGTGGCCAGGGCCTCCCGCAGTTCGGCAATCACCTCGCGCAGGCGCTCGTGCTGCTCGCGCACCCGGCTGGCCATCTTCTGGATGGCCGGCGCCATCATGCCCAGGCCACCGGCCTCGGCGGCGTCCAGATCGTCGCCCGAGGTCCGGGTGCGGGTCATGGCGCGGCTTGACTCGGTCTCGATCTCCGCCAGGTCGGCCAGAATGTCGTCGCGGGCCTCGTCCTCCAGGGTCTGGGCGAGCCGCGTCATCTCCTGGCGGATGAACCGCTCCTGACGATGCCGCTGCCGCGATCGCGATCGTTTCAGACGCTCCAGCGACATCTGCCGGCGGCGCAGCACTTCCAGGGCACGGGCCAGGTTGCCAATCTCGTCGTCACGATCCACGCCCTCCACGGTGCTGCGGGTATCCCCCTCGGTGAGCCCCTGAAGCACGCCAAGCGCGGCCTCCAGCGGCAAGAAGGCATGACGCATGTACCAGCCCAGGGTGGCAATCATCAGCACCAGGAAGCCGCCAACGGCAATCAGGGTTACCTGGGCCACCTGATCCTGCCGCCGTTCGCTCTCGGTCACGTCCTTGACAATCACCAGGTTGCCCGCCAGGGCGCCCTGACCGCCGTGACCGGTGCTCAGCGGCAGGATGGCCAGGGACAGACGGCGGCTGTTCAGGGGAACGATGCGCAGGGTATCCACCTCCGGATCAATGGCATTGGCCTCCACCAGGGCGTCCCACATGAGCGGTGTCGTGCCGGCGAGCATGCGGCCACGCCGGTTGACGACGAACACGTCGTCGCCGGTCTCGTGCTCGAGGCGCGCCAGCACGGCGTTGACGTCGCGGGCTACGGTGAGTACCCCCACCACGCGGCCCCGGTCCTGTAACGGCAGGCTATCGGCCACGAACACGGCGCGCCCGGCATCCTGGGCCAGGCCGCGCACACGCTCCCCGGCCAGCACCCGCTCGGCCTGGGCACCGTCCAGGATCGGCGACGGGAACAGCGACGCCTGCGAGGTGAACGCCAGACCGCCGCGACCGTTCAGCACCTCGAAGCGCGAGATGCTGCCACGCATGATGAGAGCGTCGGATACTGATGTGAAAACGGTGGAGATCAATCCGCTGTCGCCGCTGTCCAAGGCACTGCTGATGACCGGAACGTTGGTGAAGTCCGGCACCTCGGTGTCCATGCGCTCCAGGGTGCTTTCGAGCACCGCCGCCCAGAGAGACTGGTAGCCGGACAAGACAGCCCGGGCGTAGCGAACGTCGTTGAGGCGCTCGCGCTCGAAGGCCGCCAGAACCAGTCCCCCCGTCAGCACCACGGCGAACAGCAGGACGATGAGGATCAGGCGGGTACGCAAGAGCATGGGAACCAGACCTCAACGGGCGAAGGCAAACGCGGCAACCGACGGCACAACGAACACTGGAACGGTCTGTCAAACGACCTTGACGACACGAGCGAACGGTGGACCGATCACCGCCAGGACGTCGTGATGCCGGACGTCGTCATGGCATCGCCCAGGGATCGTCAGGCAGACCCTCGGGCGGTGGCGTGGGATCGCGCAACGGATATCGGCCCTCCAGGGTCGTGCGCATCAGCGCCGCCATGTGCGTGCGGATCACTGGAATGGTGTAGCCCTCGGGGTAGGCGGCACGATCCAGCCTGGCGGTGGGTGGAAAGGCCTTGGCCGTGAAATCCGGTCGAATCACCGAGTCCCACACGTTCAGGCTTTGTCCGAGATAAGGACAGCGCCCCGAGAAGATACTGTACACCGGCAAGCCGTTGGGCGATGGGCGCGACAACAGGCCGTTGACCGCGCCCGCGACCCGCTCCAGCACGATGGCGCGCGCGCCGGCATCGCGGGCCCGGCGGGCGGCGGCGCACAGGGCGAGGGCTTCCTCAAGGGTGGCCCCATACTTGCGGTTCTCGCGGGTCTGCGGCGTATAGCCAAGGTGGGCGATGACCGGCAGGTCGGCGCGGCCCAGGCGCTCCAGCACCGGAAAACCACCGTCCTGGCCCACCTCCACCTTCAGGACATCGGCGCCCAGGTCCAGCATGCCCGCGCCATTGCGTTCGGCCTCACCGGGTGTGCGGGCACTGCCATCGGGCATGTCGGCGATGACGTAGGGAGCGTCCGGACCGGTGCCGAACGCCGCACGGGCGGCGGCCACGATCTCCGCCACCATCTCACGCATGGTGGCCAGGAAGGCCGCCTCCTGGCCGGGAGGAACGCGGGTGCTGGCGTGTCCCAGGTGCGTGGTCAGCACACTGTCCGCCACCATCAGGCTGTCCACCTGGGTGAAGCCATCCACCGCACCGCGCAGATCCTCAACGGCCTGGGCGACGGCCGTGACCTCGTAGCCTCGGTACAAGTTGATTTTGATGCGGGGGACCGTCGGATGGGCGATGCGGGCGGCCTGATGCGCCGCCAGGCGGGCATCCAGGTCCGCCGCATCCGGCAGCATGGAAACGGCGGACGCGGCGGAGGCAGAGGGGGGTAGCGGGGTCACGATCCGGATCTCTCCTGAAGCGGCGGGCGGGGACACCTAGCGAACGCCCCCACCGGACTGAGCACGGGCTTTGCCCTCGTCGTTCACGGAGGAGGGTTCAAGGGACTCGGCCCGGCTGTCCTTGATCTCGGATATCTGCAGCAAGCCGATGGGGGGATAAAACTCCAGTTCGCGGATCACGTCCATGTTCAGGACCAGGGAATAGCGCGCCAGCGAGGCAATGGGGATCGACGCCGGGTCCTCCTGGCCCACCAGGATGCGTGTCGCCAGATGGGCTGTCAGTTTGCCGATGTTGTAGTAGCGGCTGATCAGTCCCATCATCGCCTTCGAGTCCTCCAAGGTGCCCTCGGCGGCCGCAAAGGTGGGTAGGCGGGCCTCGACAGCCGCGGCTGTCAGACGCACCTTGTTACCGGACAGGAAGGAATCGGGTGGAATGTAGAGGAAGTCGGCTCCCGCCTCGGCCACCTGCGCCACAAGGCCCGGCAGCGCCTCGACGATGGGGGCGCCGGCATCGTCCAGCGGTACCGGACGGTCCACGAGGGTGAAGTCGCCCTGTTCCACGGCCAGCGCGCGCAACGTTTCCACAACGTTGCGGCTATTGGACTCTTTCGGATTGTAGACCACCCCCAGCACCGAGAACGGCCGGTACGAGCGGATCGCCCGCAGTTGCGCGTCCAGGGGCACCAGGAACGTGGAGCCGGTGATGGCCCGCCCCGAGAGATCCAGGGATGGCACCAGCCCAGAGACCACGGGATAGGACACGTTGGCGAACACCGCCGGAATGTCGGTGATGTAGTCCTCGGGAGAGTCGGTATCATAGCGCCCGAGAATGCCCAGACTGACCGTGGTGCCCCACGTGTAGACCAAGTCGGGTTTGATGTCCCGGATCTGCTTCACGAATTCGGGCAGACGGGACCGGTCGCGGCCGGCATCAAGGATCGTGGGCTCCACCGGGATGCGGTGACTTTCGAAGTAGTCCTGAAAGCCCTGGTCGGTGTCCGTCCAGCCGCGCCACGTGACCATGACGATGCGCAACGGTTCGCGCATGCCACGGATGCGCGCCCGCAACTCGGCCATGGCACGATCCCCAAGGTCATCGCCGCCGGCCAGGGCGACCAGGGAGAGGCTGCCGGGGTCCGTCCCCGCCGCCAGTAGGCCATCGGTTGGCGGGGACAGATCCTCGTAAACTGAGCCCTGTGCCCGTGTCGCGGCATAGGCACCGGTCGGCGCCCCCGACGCCTCGCCGCCCGCAGGGGCACTCTGCGCCACAGCCGGCGCGACGCCCACGGTCAGCCAGACGCCGAGCACGAGCGTCAGGCTCCAGGCCACCCGCCTGACCGCCCCTTTGACATGCGATCCCCTCATGGCGCCCCCCTTTACGGCACCGCCGCCCGGTGTCGGCCGTCCCCTGTCATCCATCGCAAAGCCACGTACAACGCCCCGGCCACGGTCACCCCCAGACCTGTCAGCGCCATGGCGTCTCCATACCCGTAGAGGGTCACCAGGGTCCCGACGACGAACGGTCCAACAACGTTACCCAGTCGCTCGACCAGGCGGAATACGCTCAGCACCGTCGTCTGGCCCAACTCACGGCATTCCCGCGCGCAGACCTCTTGTACGAGCACGAGCTGCGGCGAGATCGCCAGGGCATGGGCGATACCCATGGTGAACACGGCCAGGGCCACCATCCAGGCCGATGGACCGAGGACGATGGCCGCCGCGCCCAGGCCCGACAGCATCGCCCCGCCCCCCACCAGCAGGGGCAAGTTGCCCACCCGATCGGCGACCCGGGCAGCCAGGGGCGTGACCAGCACGTTCATCAAGCCGTAGAGCATGATGATCCGCCCCACCGACGACTGGCTTTCGCCCATATCGGTCAGGAACAACGGCGCCAGGTAGAATAGGAAGCCGGTCAGCAGGATTTTGGCCGGGATCGCCGAGAACACCAGCAGCGCCAGCAGGCGCCGATTGCTGAGCACCATCGCCATGTCGCGCAGCCGCAAGGGCCGCCGCTCCGTGTCCTGGTGATCGGCGGTGCCCGACAGCAGACCGTGGATCAGAGTCGCGGCCAGCACGACCAGACCGGCGGAAACCGCCAGGGTCATGGCGTGGCCCACCCGGTCGGCCAGGATGCCGCCGATGGACGGACCGCAGATGGCGGCCGCGAAGACCGCCCCCATGAAGGTGGCCATGCCGCTGACGCGTTTCGCGGGATCGGCGTGAATGGCCACGTAGCCCTGGCAGGCGATGTAGATCACCGCATAGCCGAAGCCCGCCAACGCGCGCCACAACAACAGGTCCGGCACACCTTGGGCCAGGGCCGCCCCCAGGTACCCGGCGACGCTGGGAATGGCGCCGATCAGGAACACGCGGCGAGTGCCCAAGCGATCCGTCCAGGCACCAGCGAAGGGCGTGATGAGGGCGATGGCCAGCATGAACACCGAGATCGGCAACGCCATCACCAACGCCTCGTCCATCCAGGTGGCCTGGGTGTACAGGTCCCGGACGTAGAGCGGCAGAAACGGCCGCGTCATCTCCTCGGCGAAGATGAACAGGAACAGCGGCACCCGCACCCTCAACAGGCTGGACGGCGCGGCGGCGCGGCGGAATCCCTGTGTGGGGATGGTGAAGCGGCGGCGGACGCCCCCCAGAATGTCCTCGATGCGATGGATGGCGCCGCTGTCGAACTGCGCGGCGCGGACCTCGTCGGCGTCCTGGAGCAACTCATGGTATGCATCCCCCAGCCGCCGGACGATGGCATTGTAGGCGCGGCCCAGTTGCTTGACCTCGTCACCCGCGCCGCCGTCGCTGGCCAGCACCACCGAGAAATCGCCGGCCTGGCCGCGACGCATCAAGGTCTCGACCTGACGCATGGGGCTGGTCACGAACACGACCACCAGGATCAACAGGAACTCGAACGACACCAGCAGCGACACCAGGGCCACCGTGAGAATGTCGTAGACGATCTCCATGAGTTGATGGGTCACGTAATCGGAATCCGCCCCTACATGCAGATAGCCGTGCGGCGGCTCGCGCGGACCGGCCCGGATGGGGATGGCGGTATCGCGGTATTCTACGCGCAAGGTGGCGAAGCCATCGGCCACGGCGATGTCGTTGCCGCCGCTGATGGCATCGAAGATGTCCAAAACGCGGTCAGGCGTCTCGGCCGTGGTATACCGCACCCGGTTCATGGTGTCGGTCACCACCAGGTAGGCCAGACCGACGTTGTTTGTCTGGACATCCGTCAGAAACGCTTCCACCCCGACCAGGCGCCCCAGAGGGATGCCATGACCGATGGCCTTGCCGATGGTCTCCGAAACCGCGTGGCCGACCGCCAGGGCCTTGGCGTCCACCTCCGGGAGGATTTCGCGCTCGAACGCCTTGACCGCGATGTAGGAAAACGTGGCCAGGGCCCCCAGCAGAAGCACGAGGGTCAAGGGAACCAGACGCACCAGCAGCATGCGCGACGCCAGGGTATCGCGCTCCGTCATCGACGCTCCGGGGCCGGCCAGGTCTTCTGATTGCACCGCGACGCTGGTTCCCCCCAGACGGAATGGCACGGCGGCGCCACCGCCGCCGCTCCCCGGACCGCTCCTGTCCGACGCGGCCCGTGGTGGCGGCGCGTCGGGACGGGCGGGGCCGTGCGATCGATGAGTCATGGCCGTCGTCCTCGCCCCGCGTCAGTCCATCTCATCCAATCGACGGATCTCCCGCCGGCCGCGCATGATCTCGCCGAACGCTTCCCGCGCCGTGCGTCCGAAGCGACGGAAGTCCATTTCCAGCGGAGACGCTTCCCCCGTCGCGGCCCCGCCGTCGTCGCGATCCGTCGTGTCACGAGCCGCGAAGCCGCCCGACCCACCCGCCGACACGGTGATCAGGCCCGCGCCAGTGTAGTCCTGCACCCCGCCGACATCCTGGGCCGCGTCCATGGCCGCGGCGAGAGCCTTGGCCTGACGCTCGATCCGGGCCAGACGGCGACGAATATCGGCCATCACGGCGAACACTCCCAGCACGATCACGACGCCAACCGTGGCTGACACCACCGCGGCCTGAACCGTCAGTTCATGGCGCGTGGCGGCCTCGGTCCGGTCAATGGCCGCGCGGGCATAGCGGATAACGATCCCCCCCGCATTGTCGCCGAGATTGCTCACGATGGGGGTGCCGACCACCATCGCATCATGGTCCTGTACGACGAAGGTACGCCGGTCGCTGGCCGTATCGCTGCTTTCCGCGTCGGCTTGCGCGCGGAAGGCGTCCAGCCAGCGCGGCGAGATCAGGTCGCCAATGAAGCTTCTGTCGGTGCCGAACAGCACCAAGCCCTCGGGATCGAAGACCTCGATGGACAGGATGTTGGGGTCATCCAGGCGGCGCTGCTCCAGGGTGTCCTGGATATGGCGCATGGTGTCCAGCGGCAGCCCCAGGTTCAACCGTGTTTCCAGGTTCGAGCGCAGGTCCTCCACCGTGAAGGCCAGGCGATCGCGCAATACCTGAGTCAGAAGCTGGTCAAACTTGTGAAGGTTGAGCAGGGCCGTCAGACCCATGGCGAACAGAAACACCATGATGATGGTCAGGGCGATGCGTGCCGTCAGGCTGATGCCCATGACGCCGTCTCCCGTCTAAGACCCCCGGCCGGCCCGCACCCGACGCGTCCGACCCACCCCATGCCCTTGCCCGTCACCGAATCCCCCGTGTCGGGCCTGCCCCTGCGTCAGGCGGCGACCTTGGCCAAGGCTTCGCCGCGACTGCCCGCGACGGTGAAGATCGAAAGGAACCCACTGATTTCAAAAACTTCCACGATATGCGCCTTGACCGCACACAACGCCAACCGACCGTCCGTTTGCTTGAGTCGCTTGGCCGCCATCAACAGAACCCGCAACCCGGCGCTGGAGATATAGTCAAGCTGCCCGAAATCAAGCACCAGCCGCGTGTGACCGTCGCCGATACGTCCCAACAACACCGTCTCGAACACCGGCGCGGTGTTGCTGTCCAACCGTCCGCTCGGAGAGAGGACCAGGACGCCGCCGTCCTCCTGTTCCGCGATATCCATCAATCCGCCTTTCCCATCTTGAAGCGTCCCCGCTGGCCCGATCGCGGCAGCCGATCCGGCCCAGGACAGTTTTCCGACCTGACCAGTTGGACTACAGGTTCTTGAAAAACTCAAGCTCGTTCCGATTATCGCGACGGCTGTAGCTGCATCCGTCCATCAGCGTCCGCAAAAAGTGAACGCCTAGCCCGCCGATGGCGCGCTCCTCCACATCGGCATCAAGATCGGGCGGCGGAACCTCCGCCAGGGGATCAAAGGCGCGACCGTCATCACGCACGGTGGCGCGCACCGCGCCGTCGACCAGGCGCAGATCCACCTGGATGTCGCGCGGGTCGGCCTCGTCCTCGGGAAAAGCGTAGGTGATGACGTTGGTCAAGACCTCGTCGAGAGCCAGGGTCATGGCAAAGATCACCTTCTGGCCCAGGGCATTGGTCTCGCCGAAACTCTCCACGGCTTCGGCAACGCGGGGGATTTCCGCCAGGTCATTGCGCAGGGTGATGCTGAGTTCCGCCGTCATCGTCGACCTGACCCTTATCGCTTCACCGCGGGTTCCGGATCGGCCCGCTCCGCCGATGCCGCCGCGATCCCGCTCACGCTAGCCCCGATTGTCAGAGAGGTTGCGAAAAATCGCAATCGGGCCCGTGCATCATTCTGTCAAACACCGTTGCGTTGGACGAACCAACGCCCCATGAACACCTTAAGAGACGGCAACCTATCCTTCACCTCTCCACCAGCGCGGGACAGGCTTCCAGAAGTCCGGACACCATGGCATCGATCAGCATGTCCTGGTGAAAGGGATCGCGCAGGCGCCTTTCCTCGGCGCGGTTGACAATGATGCCGGCCTCGACCAGCAGTGCCGGCATGGGCGCGGCCTTCAGCACGACCAGGTCGGCGAAGTCGTGGATGCCCAGGTCCTTATCGAGCAGTGGCCGGTTCTCACCGGGAATGGGTTCGGCGTGATGCAGGCTGGGGGTCAGACCCCAGGACCGCAAGGCTCGACCGATGGCGCGGGCCAGGGCCAGGCTATCCTCCAGATAGAGGTTCTTGCTGGACACGAAGAGCGAATGCCCCTGGAACCGGTCGGTGTGCCTTCTCTCGCGGCCTTCATGGACCCAGGTCTCGAGGTAGTGGGGCTGCACGGAATCATGATGGATCGACAGAAACACATGGGCCCCGCGATCCCGCGCCAGACGGGGCCGCGCCCACAGGTCGATGGGGCGCCCGGTCTCCTCCACCAGAAAGGCACCAGTCACGCCGGCCTGGTGAAGCTGGTCCACCAGGCGCCCGGCCAGGTCCCGATTGAAGGCATACTCCGTTCGACCGGTGGCGCTGGTGGCGCCTGGCGCCGCAAGGTGGTGCCCAACGTCGACCGCGACCAAAAAACGCGCCGTCGGGCACACCCCGGTCACCGAGTCGGAGTCCTTCGCCGCGACCTCCCCCGCCAACAGCGCGAGGACCACGGCCAGCGCGCGCCCGATCTCCCTCGTTCGCGGGGCGATGCATCGAAGGGCGCAGAGCCAGGCGTGCCTCGATCTTGGGCTTTGACCAACATTGGTTGGGGCAACCTGCCCGTTGGCTGGGCACCGAGGCACCGAGGGAAGTCGATGACGCCAAGACATGTCTGCGAGCATTTGCGTGCAACCTCGTGGACTTCGACATGATGACTTCCAGGTGACTTAACAAATATCCGCCTGCGTATGGCAATATATTTTATGTCTCCAACGGTTCTCATGGGATTCTCTGGATTATATTATAAGACTTGACCTTCCCCTGCTTGGCTTGAGTAGTCATGAGTCCGCATGCGGGCTGTTGTTTTTGTCCCTCCCCATGCTACCGTCAGCGAATAATACACAGCGAAGCCTCGGCTAACCTGGGTTGAGCGACGCTCGGAACCCGGCGAGACTCGAGGACGGGGGCATGACCACGGGGAGCGTCAGAGGAGCGCATGGCTGACACCACCGAACCCTTTGTTCGTTTCCAGGGCGTCCAGAAAAGCTACGACGGCGAAACCCTGGTGGTGAAAGACCTGTGGCTGGACATCGCCAAGGGCGAGTTCCTCACCATGCTGGGACCGTCCGGATCCGGCAAGACCACCTGCCTGATGATGCTGGCGGGCTTCGAATCCCCGACTCACGGCGCGATCATCCTGGATGGCCAGCCCATCACCGACGTGCCGCCACATCGCCGGGGTATCGGCATGGTGTTTCAGAACTATGCCCTGTTTCCGCACATGAGCGTGGCGGAAAACGTCGGCTATCCGCTCAAGGTCCGGGGCATCGACCGGGCCGAGACGCGGCGCCGCGTGCAACGCGCCCTGGACATGGTGGAACTCGGCGCCCTGGGCGGCCGGCGACCGGCGCAGCTTTCGGGCGGGCAGCAACAACGCGTCGCCCTGGCCCGCGCCCTGGTGTTCGAACCGGCGCTGGTCCTGCTCGATGAGCCCCTGGGCGCGCTCGACAAGACCCTCCGCGAGCAGATGCAGTATGAGCTGAAGCACATCCATGAATCGCTCGGCGTCACCATGGTCTACGTCACGCATGACCAGACCGAGGCCCTGACCATGTCCGACCGCATTGCCGTGTTCAACGACGGCATCATCCAGCAGTTGGACGCACCCGCGATGCTCTATGAGCAGCCGGGCAACGCCTTCGTGGCCCAGTTCATCGGCGAGAACAACCGGCTGATGGGGCGAGTGGAGGACGTGGCCGGGGATCGGTGCCGCGTGCGCGCCAACAGCGGCGACCTGATCGAGGCGCTGGCCATTCGCGCCCAGGGCGGGGGCAGCCGCACCCTGCTGTCCCTGCGCCCAGAGCGGGTCGCCGTCAATCCCCACCCCGGCAGCATGCCCAACGTCTTCAACGCCGAGGTCCTGGAGTTGATCTACCTGGGCGATCATCTCCGCTCACGCATGCGCGTGTGCGGCCATGATGACTTCATCGTCAAGGTGCCCAACTGGGCGGGCCATGTTCATCTCCGCCCGGGCGAGCGCCTCACCGTCGGCTGGCAGGCCGAAGACTGCCGCGCCCTGGACGCGTCCTGACACCCTCATCCGTTCGTCGAGGGTCGGGCCGAAGACCCAGGAAGCGGTGGTTTCAGACGGGCGAAAACCACCTTGTCGCCTTCAACACGAACCTGAACGGGGAGAAACCATCCATGACCCTCTTGAACACGGACCTGCGCCGCGCGCTGGCCGTCGCCGGTGTGCTGGCGGCCACAGGGATCGCCACCGGCGCCGCCAACGACGCCCGGGCCGAAGCCCTCAACGTGGTGTGCTGGGGCGGCGCCTACACCAAGAGCCAGCAAGAAGCGTATTACACACCCTGGGAGGACCTGACCGGCCACACCGTCAACTCCATTGACTACGACGGCAACGTGGCACCGGTGAAGGCGCAAGTGGAATCGGGCAACGTCACCTGGGACGTGGTGGACGTGGAACTGTCCGACGCCGTGCGCCTGTGCGACGAGGGGCTGTTGGAGGTGCTGCCCCTGGAGGAGTTGCCGCCCGCGCCGGACGGCACCCCGGCCGCCGAGGACTTCATCCCCGGCACCCTGCACGACTGCGCGGTGGCGAGTATCGTCTGGACCAACATCTACGCCTATGACGAGACCAAGTTTCCGGATGAGCCGCCCAGCACCATCGCCGATCTGTTCGACGTCGAGAAGTTCCCCGGCAAGCGGGGCCTGCGCCGGTTCGCCAAGGCCAACCTGGAGATCGCCTTGATGGCCGACGGCGTGCCCGCCGCCGAGGTCTACGACGTGCTCTCCACCCCCGAGGGCGTGGACCGGGCCTTCGCCATGCTCGACAAGATCAAGGACCACGTCGTTTGGTGGGAGGCCGGCGCCCAACCGCCGCAGATGCTCGCCGACGGCGAGGTGGTCATGGCCACCGCCTACAACGGCCGCATGTTCAACGCCATGGCGGTGGAGAACAAGCCGTTCAAGATCGTCTGGGACGGGCAGGTCTGGGACCTGGACCTGTTCGTGATTCCCAAGGATGCCCCCAACAAGGAGCTGGCCTGGGAGTTCATCAAGTTCGCCACCGCCACCGAACAACTCGCCCGGCAGGCCGAGTGGATCTCCTACGGCCCGGCGCGCCGGTCATCCGTGCCGTTGATCGGCACCCATGCCGAGGCCGGTATCGAGATGGGGCCGCACATGCCGACCGCGCCCGAGAACTTCACGAATGCCCTGCAGAATGACTTCCTGTGGTGGGCCGATCATGCCGACGAGTTGAACGAGCGCTTCAACGCCTGGCTGGCCCAGTAGCCCAGGCCCGCGCCCCGTCCCCTCCGGGACCCGCGCCGCCCCCCTTGCCACCGCACCGCACGCGCGCGGCACAAGGCATCACCGGGGCGGCGCGATCCCCGTCCAACCTCCGAAGGGCCTCGCCATGGCCATCGCGGACAGCGCCGCTCCCGCCCCCAACCCGAACGACGGCATCCTGCGCACCAACGATGGGGTGCCGCTCAAGACCACGCTCAGGCGGGTCACACGGCGGCAACGCATGATCGCCCTGGGCCTGGTGATGCCCTTGCTCGTCTTCATCCTGATCACCTTCCTGGCGCCCATCGGCATGATGCTGGTCCGCGCCGTGGACAATCCGGTGCTGCAGGCCCAAATCCCGCGCACCACAGCCTTGCTGGCCTCGGACTGGGACGGCCAGGGCGTTCCCGATGAGCGCATCTTCGCCACTTTGGCCGAGGAGATGATCCAGCAGTACAAGGTGCGCGAGATCGCCCGGGTGGGCACCCGCCTGAACTACGAGCAAGGCGGCCTGCGCAGCCTGATCACCAAGACGGCCCGCACGATCGCCCGGCGCGGAGCACCGCCCTGGACAGAAACCTTCATCGGCATCGACGACCGCTGGGGTGACCCCAAGACATGGGGGATCATCCGCCAGGCGTCGCCGCCGTATACGCTATCGTTTTTTCTGGCGGCCGTGGACATGCGCACCGACTGGCAGGGCGACATCGTCCCTCAGCCCGAGGAGAAGCAGATCTACCTCCTCATGTTTAGCCGCACCTTGTGGATCAGCGGCTTGGTCACACTCCTCTGCCTGGTGTTGGGCTACCCTGTGGCCTACATGCTGGCCACCTTGCCCCTGCGCCAGTCCAACCTGCTGATGATCCTGGTGCTGCTGCCGTTCTGGACCTCGCTTCTGGTGCGCACCACCACCTGGATCGTGTTGCTGCAAACCGAGGGCGTCCTCAACGACCTGATGGTGTGGGTCGGCCTGCTGTCCGACGAAGGCCGCATCCAGATGATCTACAACCAGACCGGCACCATCATCGCCATGACACACATCCTGCTGCCGTTCATGGTGCTGCCCATCTATTCCGTCATGAAGACCATTTCGCCCAGCCACATGAAGGCCGCACGCTCGCTGGGTGCCTCGCCGGCGCGGGCCTTTCGCGAGGTCTATCTGCCGCAGACCATGCCCGGCATCGGCGCGGGATCCATTCTCGTGTTCATCCTGTCGGTGGGCTACTATATCACCCCAGCGCTGGTGGGTGGGCGCACCGGGCAGATGATTTCCAATCTCATCGCCTATCACATGCAAAAATCGCTGAACTGGGGTCTGGCGGCGGCCTTGGGGGCCTTGCTGTTGGCCGGTGTGCTGCTGCTGTACTGGCTGTACAATCGCCTGTTTGGCCTCGACAAAATGAAGTTCGGGTGAGGAACGCCGGGACCCAGGACACCGCATCCGCCACGATGCCGATCCCAGGACACCGACCCCGCGCGCGGAGGCACCCATGGGGCTGTTGAGCACCCTTCTCCGGCGACTGGTCGTCGCCCTCGCGGTGGTGGCGCTGAGCCTGCCTTTGATCACGGTCTGCGCCTTCGTCGTGAAACCGGACCTGTGCAAGCCCTTGGTCGAAACCGTCGCCGATCTGGACCTCAAGGACATCGCGCGCTCCTTTGATGGCTACCTCTGGCCCGAGGGCATGGGTCCCAAAATCATCCGCGAGCGGATGACCGGGGACGCCTTCGTCGGCGCCATCTGCGCCAGCATCCTCACCGCCTTTTTGTCGAGCATATCCGTGACCGTGTCCCTGCTGCTGCTGATCGTCTCGCCCCTGCATCTTCTGTACAAGGTGGTCAGCGGCGGCGGCAGAGCGACCTACAGCTAGCACCAAGATCGCCCCCCCCGACAGCAGAGGGAAATCAGCGGATGTCCGGCCTGCCGTCCTACGCCACCCCGCTGGAACGCCTGTGGCACTTTGCGTTCAGGATCCTCTGCGCCCTGATCCTGTTGTTCCTGATCATGCCGCTTCTGGTGATCATCCCGCTGTCCTTCAACGCGGAACCATACTTCACGTTCACCGAGGGTATGCTGAACCTGGATGCCGAGGCGTACTCCCTGCGTTGGTACCAAGACATCTGGCAGAACGAGCAGTGGATTCACTCGATGAAGAACAGCTTCATCGTCGGCCTCTGCGCCACCGTCCTGGCCACCACCCTGGGTACCCTGGCGGCCCTGGGGCTCACCCGCGCCCACATGCCGCTGCGCAACCTGGTCATGGGCATCCTGATCTCGCCGATGATCGTGCCCCTGATCATCACCGCCGCCGGCATGTACTTTTTCTATTCGTCCATCGGCCTGGCGCAGACCCTGCCCGGGATCATCCTGGCGCACACGGCCCTGGGCACGCCCTTCGTGGTCATCACCGTGACCGCCACCCTGTCGGGCTTCGACCATACCCTGATCCGCGCCTCCAGCAGCCTCGGCGCCACCCCCACCTACACCTTCTTCCATGTCACCATGCCACTGATCATGCCGGGCATGATCTCCGGCGCCCTGTTCGCCTTCATCACCAGCTTCGATGAGGTGGTGGTGGTGCTGTTCCTGGCCGGATTCGAGGAACGCACCATCCCCCGGCAGATGTGGGCGGGCATCCGCGAGCAGATCAGCCCCACCATCCTGGCGGTGGCGACGCTGCTGATCGGCGTCTCGGTGCTGCTGCTGCTGACCCTGGAACTGCTGCGCCGCCGTGGCGAACGGCTGCGCGGCGTGTCGCCGGGCTAGAGTATTCCGAGATCAAGTTGGGTCAGCTTGACCCAAGCTGATCCCGCTTCACTCTAGAACCGGGTCACCCTCGAAAACGCAACGGGCGCCGCGCGGACCCCGAAAGGCCCGGGCGACGCCCGAAGTCATCTGCTCACGGCCCTTTGGCGCGCGATCAGATGCTGCGCAGGTTCACGGCCGAGGACTTGCCGCGACGGCGGTCGACCTCGATCTCGTATTCGACGCGCTGACCTTCATCCAGGTGACCCATGCCGGCGCGCTCGACGGCGCTGATGTGCACGAACACGTCGGGGCCGCCCTCGTCGGGGCAGATGAAGCCATAACCCTTGGTGCTGTTAAACCACTTCACGGAACCCGTCATCATGATGATGTCTCCTTTTTGACTGTGCGGGTGAGGGAGTCGATGCCGCCGTGCCGGTCCTGCCGGTCCCCGGAGTCCGGGAGTCACGTCGGCCTTCGTTGGAAAAAGACTTGCCCGGTCTTGCCGCCGCGGTTTAGCGGCTCGACCCGGCGAGCATGCGGTTGAGGCCATCCCGATCGCCGTCGCGGCTCGTCCCGCCGCGCGGCGCCCGGCCGGCCGCCTTGCCCGTCGCGTCGTTGGCCGGGCGGGCGCGACGACGGGAGCGCGGACCAGTGCCCGTCTGGTCCCCACGACCCACCACGGCCGGATCGGCGCGATGGGGCCTGGCGGAGGACTTGGCCGGAGACTTGCCGGAGGACATCGCGGCTGCCGTCCGTGTCTTCGGGCGACGAGCCGCGCGCTCCGGTGTGGGTTGGCGTGGCGCAGCCTCCTCCGCCTGTTCCGCGACAGCGCCAACGGCAACCGACGACTGACGCACCGACAGCGATCTGCCGATCAGCCGTTCGATGTCGCGCAAAAGCGTGCGTTCGGCGGGGTCACACAGCGACACGGCGGTACCGTCACGCCCGGCCCGGGCCGTGCGGCCGATGCGATGGACATAGGATTCCGGAACGTTCGGCAGTTCGAAGTTGAAAACGTGCGAGACATCGTCGATGTCGATACCGCGCGCCGCGATGTCCGTTGCCACCAGAACCGTGACCTTACCGCCCCGGAACGCGCCCAGGGTGCGTTCGCGCTGGTTCTGGCTCTTGTTGCCATGAATGGCGGCGGCCGACAGACCCGCCTGCTCGAGATGCCGGGCAACCTTGTCCGCGCCGCGTTTGGTGCGGGTGAAGACAATGGCCCGCTCAACGGTGGGACACCCCAGGAGGTCCACCAGGACCTCGCGCTTGGCGGGACCGTTCACATGCACCACGGATTGGGCGATGCGCTCGATGGGCCGCGAGGCCGGGGCGACGGCGACTTCCACCGGGTCCGTCAGGAAATCGTCGGCCAGGGCGCGGATCGGCTTGGGCATGGTGGCGGACAGCAGCACCGTCTGACGCCGCTTGGGCAGCGCCGCCATCACCCGGCGGATGGCCGGCAGAAACCCGAGGTCCAGCATCTGGTCGGCCTCGTCGAGCACCACGGTCGTCGTGCCGTCCAGGCGTACCGCGTTGGTGGACAGATGGTCCAGCAACCGCCCCGGCGTGGCGATGACCACATCCACGCCCGGCGCCAGCGCCTTGATCTGCGGGCCAGGACGAGCGCCGCCGATGACCACGGCCAGCGTTGGGCGGATGTGGCGGCCATAGGCGCGGATGCTGTCGGCCACCTGCGCGGCCAGTTCACGGGTGGGAACAACGATCAGGGCGCGGCAGCCACGCGCCTGGGGACGCCGCGTGTGTTGAGTGAGGGCCTGCAGCACCGGCAGCACGAAGGAGGCGGTCTTGCCGGTGCCGGTCTGAGCGATGCCCACCAAGTCGCGTCCCTGCAAAAGGGGCGGAATGGCGTGCGACTGAATGGGCGTGGGATGCGTGTACCCTTCCTCCGCAATGGCGCGAAGGATGGGCTCGGCGAGGCCGAGGTCTTGAAACTGAGTCAATCGGGAACTTTCTCGGGTCGTCGCGGTCTAGGGCGCGGTTGGCGCCGGGGCGCGAGGACGGGTCGTCTTGGAGGCGGATGCGCAGACGGCCGCCGGGGCATCGAAATCCGGGAGGTGTGAGCGTCTCACACGACAAGGATTTGTGCGGTCGCTCCCGCATTCCTTGCCCGAACCGTGCACCGCCTTCGGCGTAACGCCGTCCACGCGCGATGCATCGTGTTGTCAGTAAGTACACACATCCGGCCCGCTGGCAAACGAATTTTTCGAGATCGCCTCAGGACACGACCCGCCCGGCCTTCACCACGGGCGTGTCCGGGTGTTCCGGTTCGAGGCGGAACCAGCGCCCGAAGCGAGGCAACCGCAGGGCATGGTGTGGTCCCTCACCCACAGCCCGGAGGCGGCGTTGAAACTCTGTCGCATCGACGTCCTCGGGCAAACGACACAGGGCATCGAAATCCGCCTGGCGGCGCACCGGCCCTCCCCAAGGGATGCCAATGGGCGCCAGGGGCGTATCGGTGCGCACCAACGCGTCCGCGCACTGCCGCAGCACGTGGAGCACCAGACGACGGCTCAGGGCCTCCAGGCCCAGACGGTCCATGTCCGGGGGAATGTCGATCTCGCTGGCGGCGACGATGGGTCCGGCGTCGACCTCGGCGGCCATCTCGTGCAGCGTGGCCCCAAAGGCAGCACCCCCGTCATAGAGAGCGAAGACCGCCGGGAACAGACCCGGGTAGGCGGGCGGCCCGGGATGCAGATTGTAGGCCGGGCCCTCCAGGGCATCCAGAACCCGCGCCGGCACAATCACCGGCGAGCAGACGGACAGCAGGCGCGCGTGAGGATAAGCCCGCGCCGCCCGCTCCACCGCGCCTCGGTCGCACACCGGCACAATGGCCAGACCAGGGTCGGCGGCGCGCAGGGGCGCGCAGGCCTCGTCCTGGTCTTCGGATGGGGCCAGCAGGATGAGGGTGGGAGCGTGGGTCGTCGACATGGTCTGACAGGACGGCACGGGTTGCTCGCGCCGACGCGTGTGGTCCGCCGGCTTTCGCACAACAGGAACGTCTCGTCCGCCTCCTTTCGAGGCGGCCGAGCACACCCCACACCGTACACGAAAACGAGACGGGAACGCCTCACCGAATCACACGGCCTGGCTGTGCCGCTTCTCGCCAACGTTCAGGTACTGGTCGAACTTAGCGCAGACGGCGCGCACCAGCGGCCGGCCCAGTTCCGTGATCCGCAAGTGGGGACCGTCGCGCACCACGATCCCGTCGCTCTCGAGATCGGCCATCCGCGACAACTCGGGCTCGAAGTCGGCGGTCGACACGCCGTATTGATCGGCCACCGTCTCCAGGTCCACGCCCAGGTCGCACATCAGGCGCTCAATGATGGCGCGGCGCAGTTTGTCCTCGTGGCTGATGGCCAGCCCGCGTGTAATGGGCGGCGTTCCGTCCCGCACCGTGCGCTTGTAGGCGCCGATTTCGCCCTGGTTGCCCACGTAACCCTGCGGCAGAGAACCGATGCCCGATGCGCCGAAGGCGATCAGCGCCTCGGCGGTGTCGGTGGTATAGCCCTGGAAGTTCCGGTGCAGGCTCTGCTTGCCGAGGGCCAGGGCCAGTTCATCGTCGGGTGCCGCGAAGTGGTCCAGGCCAACGGTCACATAGCCGTTGTCCGAGAACCGTTGAGACCCCTGCAAATACTGGCTCCAGCGCTCGGAGACGCCGGGCAGGGCGTCCTCGGGAATCATCTTCATGTGGCTGCGCATCCACGGCACGTGGGCATAGCCGAAATAGGACACCCGGCGCGGTCCCAGGGCCAGAGCGCGGTCGATGGTGCGGCACACGCTCTCGGTGGTCTGATGCGGCAGGCCGTACATCAGGTCCATGTTGATGTCCACGATGCCATGCTTGCGCAGCCAGGCAACCACCTGCTCCACCAACTCGAAGGGCTGGATCCGGTTGACGGCCTTCTGAACGTCGGCCTCGAAGTCCTGGACCCCGATGCTGGCGCGGGTCACCCCCACGTCGGCCATGGCCTTGACGTAGTCCTCGGTGGCCGTGCGCGGGTCCATCTCGACGGCGATCTCGGCCCCGTCCAGCATGGTGAAGCGCTCGCGCAGATGGCGGATGAGGCGAGAGAAGTCGTCGGCCGTCAGGATGGTCGGGCTGCCGCCGCCAAAATGCATGAACTTGAAGCCCATGCGCGTCGGCAGCAGGCCGGCGATCAGGTCGATCTCGGCCAGCAGGGCGTCCAGGTAATCGGCGACCGGATCGTAGCGCTTGGCCACCTTGGTGTGGCAGCCGCAGAAGAAGCACATCTCGTCGCAATAGGCGACATGGGTGTACAGGGACAGAGGCGTCGCCGGGTCCAGGTCGCCCAGCCAGCGCGTGTAGGTCTCCGGTCCCACCTCCGGCGAGAAATGCGGCGCGGTGGGGTAAGAGGTGTAGCGCGGCAGCCGCAGATCGTACTTGGCGGCCAGATCCTGTATCGTCATGTGCCTCGGTCCATCCTGTTCGTCCGGCCCTCTCCGAACCGTCTTCGCCCCATGCGATCGCGCGCATGCGGCCGTGATCACGTTATATTTTCCGGAAACTCGCCCGCGTCAACCAGGGAGTCCCCGTCCGCCATGCCCCGTTTCGCCGCCAACCTGTCCATGCTGTTCACCGACCTACCCTTTCCCGACCGCTTCGCGGCCGCGGCCAGGGCCGGATTCGCGGGCGTGGAGATGCACTTCCCCTACCATGTGGCGGCGGAACACCTGGGGGACCTGGTGGCCATGAATGGTCTGACCCAGGTGCTGTTCAACACGCCCCCCGGCGACTGGGCGGCCGGCGAACGCGGCCTGGCGGCGTTGCCGGGACGCGACTCGGAGTTCCGCGACGGCCTGGAGATCGCGCTGGATTACGCCGACTTCCTGGAGTGCGAGCGCCTGCACGTCATGGCCGGGATCGTGGCGGAGGAGGACTGGGGGCCGGCCTTGGACACTTACATGAGCAACATCGCCGCCGCCGCCGACATGGCACGCGATCATGATGTGACCATCCTGATCGCGCCCATCAATCCCTTGGACCTGCCGGGATACTTTCTCACCCGCCCCGAGGACGCGATTCGGGTGATCGAGGAGATCAACCACCCCAACCTGCGCCTGCAATACGACATCTATCATGCGCAGATGGAACGGGGCGCGCTGACCGACACCTTGGAACAGGCCCTGCACGTCATCAGCCATGTACAGATTGCGGGGGTTCCGGGGCGCCACGAACCCGACCAGCAAGGCGAGATCAACTGGCGTTACATCTATGACCTCCTAGATGCGCACGGTTACGGGGGATGGGTGGGCTGCGCATACCGTCCCCGCGCCGACACCCTTCAGGGGCTGCGCTGGGCCAAGGACTGGGGGATCGGCGGCTAGGCCCTTCTCACTTCGGCGCCAGCAACCGTTGTCCGCACGCCAGACCTGTGATTACATGGTTGCCGGACGGGTGACAGAGCACGCAAACTAACGATGACTGACCAGGACCCTCCGTCTGGTCCGCGCACGGACACCGCCGCCGATCACCCTCCGGACAGCCCGCACGACGCCCTCTTCCGGGCTCTGCTGGCCGACCCGCGGGACGCCGGCACGGTGTTGCGTGAGCAGCTTCCGCTCGAGGTCACCCGCCATCTGTCAGAGACGCCACCGCGGCTGGTCGACGGCAGCTTCGTGGATCCCGCTTTGCGCGCGACCACCAGCGATCGGCTCTATGTCGTGACCCTGACCAACATGCGTCCCGCTTTTCTGTATGTCCTGCTGGAGCACAAGAGCAGCCCCGATCCGCGCGCGCCGCTTCAGATCCTGGGCTACATGCTACGCATCTGGGAACGTCATGCCGGCCGCGACACCGCGAAACTGATGCGCCTGCCGCCCATCATTCCCCTGGTGCTCTATCATGGACGCAGCCGCTGGCGGGTGCCGACCTCGGTGCTGGACTGCCTGGACATGGACGACAGCCTGCGGCCCGTCGTTCACGACCTGCGCTACATCGTCCGCGACTTGGGCCGCATGGCCCCGGAGGCACTCTCCACGGCGCCACACATTCGGGCGGTCATGATGGCGCTTCGGCTTGGCACGGGAGATGACGCCCCGCTGGAACGTCTGGTGGAGATCGTCGCCGCCCTTCCCGATGACTCTCTTCTGGAGCGCCAGGTGGTGCACTATATTGTCCGGGTGATCGGGCGGCTGACGAAGGCGGATTGGTGCCAGGTGGCCGCCCTGGCCAAACCATACCGGGAGGACACCATGGTTTCCCTGGCAGCCCAGGAATGGAAGGCCGAGGGACGGGCCGAGGGGCGGGCAGAAGGACGGGCCGAAGGAACGGTCGAATCGGTCGTTATGATTCTGGAGGCCCGGTTCGGGCCTGCCGACCCTCAGGTACGCGACCGCCTCACCACCCTAACCGTCGAGCAACTCCGGCCGCTGGTCACCCGAGCCGCGACCATCAACAGCCTGGACACCCTGTTCGAGGGCCTTGATCTGCATTAGCTGGGATCGGGTTAACCGCTCTGGCCAAGCCAGACCGGGAGGACACCATGGTTTCCCTGGCAGCCCAGGAATGGAAGGCCGAGGGGCAGGCTGAAGGGCGCCTCGAAGGAACAGCCGACTCCATCGTCATGATTCTGGAGGCCCGGTTCGGGCCTGCCGACCCTCAGGTACGCGATCGCCTCACCACCCTGACCGTCGAGCAACTCCGGCCGCTGGTCACCCGGGCCGCAACCATCAACAGCCTGGACACCCTGTTCGAGGGCGGGGGCTCATCTTAGCCCCCGCACCCGCGTCTATTCCGTATGCTCGAACGAGGGATCGGGCACGGGATCGCGCATGGTCACGAACTCCTCGGCCGCCGTCGGGTGAATGCCCACCGTGGCATCGAAGTCCGCCTTGGTGGCCCCCGCTTTGATGGCGATGCCGATGCCCTGGATGATCTCGGCGGCGTCGACACCCACCATGTGAGCCCCCAACACCCGATCGGTCTCGCGCGACACGATTAGCTTCATCATGGTTTTCTCGTCCCGGCCCGACAGCGTGTATTTCATCGGTCGGAATCGCGACAGGTAGACGTCCACCGGTTCCTGGGCACGGGCCTGAGCCTCGGTCAGGCCCACCGTCCCCACCGGGGGTTGGCTGAACACGGCTGAGGGAATGTTGGCGTAGTCCATCACCGTCGGCGCCTTGCCGAAGGTGGACAGAGCGAAGGCCATGCCCTCCTTGATGGCCACCGGAGTCAGGTTGACCCGGTCGGTGACATCACCGATGGCCGAGATACTCGCCACCGACGAGCGGTTCCCCTGGTCCACGATGACAGCGCCCCGCTGATCCAGGGTGACGCCGACGTCCTCCAGCCCCAGGTTCTTGGTGTTCGGCGCCCGGCCGGTGGCATACATCACCGCATCGGCGACCATTTCCTCGTCGCAATCGTTGAGCAACGACAGCGATCCATCGGGCTGCTTCTCGATCGAGCGTACCTTGCACTCCCGGCGGATGCGGATGCCCTTTTTCTCCATCTCGGCGGCCAGGGTATCGCGCACATCCTCATCGAAGCCGCGCAGAATCTGGCCGGCGCGAATGATCTCGGTCACCCGCGATCCGAAGGCATTGAAGATGCCGGCGAACTCCACGGCGATGTAACCGCCGCCGACCACCACGACACGATCGGGCCGCGCCGGCAGGTCCAGGGCCTCGTTGGAGGTGATGGCGTGCTCGATTCCCGGAATGTCGGGCAGGGTCGGCCAGCCACCGGTGGCGATCAGGATATGCTCGGCGGTGTGGATCTTGCCGTCCACCTCCACGGTATGGGCATCAACCACCCGGCCGCGCCCTTCGAGCACCGCGACCCCCGCATCGCGCAGCAGACGATGATAGACCCCTTCCAGGCGCCGCAACTCTCGGTTCTTGTTCTCGATCAATGCCGACCAGTCATGCCGCACCCCGTCCACCGTCCAGCCGTAACCGGTGGCGTCCTCGGCTTCCTCGGCAAAGTGAGCACCATAAACCAGCAACTTCTTGGGCACACAACCGCGCATCACGCAGGTGCCACCGACGCGGCTGTTCTCGACGACCGCCACGCGGGCGCCGAACTGACCGGCCGCCACGCGACTGGCGCGGACACCGCCGGACCCCGCGCCAATCGTGATGAGGTCATAGTCATACTGGGGCATGCGCACATCCTCGCCGTTCGAGACCCTGGGCGCCTGATGCACTGATCGTCTCAAAAGATGCCGTCTGCCGTCTTTTGCCTGGATCGAAAGTGCTCAGAGTTCAA
>Ga0126339_10000348_pt1 | contig 24105 bp, 14 predicted proteins | sample OrbTmetagenome_2_FD_92532 | JGI IMG/M metagenome (GOLD analysis project Ga0126339, IMG submission 92532) | Coral microbial communities from Petempiche,Puerto Morelos, Mexico - Orbicella T R C metagenome | ecosystem: Host-associated > Invertebrates > Cnidaria > Coral | place: Petempiche,Puerto...
GAACGATACGACACTCACAAAGGTGACATACGGAAAATACGCCACTCGGGTCCCAGATGAAGTGGCGTATGGAATCTACGAGTGGTTTAGTTCCCAGTAAAACACTCTTCTCCATATAATAAAATGTGTTATGTACGAATTGGTATCTCATAGGGAAGAAAAAACTTCAAGCCACACCCACAAAACAGGACCTTGGTACCTCTTAGAGGTTCTTTTCAAAATTTCCAACAAGCACCCCTGTCCTTTTTATATGGGAGTACCCCCCTGGGATTGCAATGCCAAATTTGCATATTTGACACACCTAAATGCTCAGGTAAGGCTTGAATACCTACATAACCTCGAATATTTACATAAGAAATTCATGTATTTCACTTCATTATAGCTTTTGGTTGCAGAGAAAACAAAGTTCACAGAGGAAATGGTTTAAAGCAACTAGACAAACAATAAACATGGCAATGCAAAGCAACAAATTTGTTTATTCCTGTAAAATTAATGATTATCACTGCATGACCTCCAATACTTAATCACACAAGATTTGGTTGCTACAATTTGCTGCTTAAAAATACACATATAGAGTTCTGCCCACTAAAAAATTCAGCCCACCATGATAAATCAGCTCTCAGTGCCGCAATGGGATGGATGTGGTGATGAGGGCGTCACAAGCTATTAACAGTGTCAATCATATGCCTGAGAAATGTACGCCCACCAAATACCACTCTTGCCACAAAATTTAATTTGCCCATGAGAGACTGCCATCTCTCTTTGTAAGTGATTGCTTCGCCATAGAAATGTTTAATAATTCTCGCAATTTGCTCAGTTTGGTGTTGGGCAGCGATAGCTGCCTATCTACTGTATCTATTTCAATGCCGAGAAAGGTTAATCGCTGAGTTGGAGGGACAGCTTTGTTCTAGTTGATCTGAAACACAAGTTTGTTCAACAGCCTGATCAGTTCATTGTAAACTATTTTGCACTCCCTTTCACTGTCGCCTATGATGAGAAAGTCATCAAGATAAGCTGTTACAGTTCAGAAACCTCGCTTTGTCATGATTCGGGTAATCGCTTGAGTTAGCCTTTGAAATATTTCCGGTGATTTTAATGTGCCAAAGGGTAATTTGCAGTCATACATGTAAGTGATTTGATTCTCTCCGCTAAACTGCCAAGCCAGTCCTGCAACGGTGTAATTAGAAGGACGAATAGGTACATGCCAATAGGCACTTTTGAGGTCAATTTTGGCCAGATACGCATTAGGCTTGATAAGCGAGACTGCTTTGCAAAGCGTCATGTAAGAAAAATGCTGTCGCAAAGGAGTTTACATTGCTGTGTTCCAGGCGGCTGCAGTCGTGTGTTAGTCGAATTTTATCACTGTTAGGTTTGGGGATAGCCCAAAGAACACTGATAATGGAAGGTTTGGTGTTAGTAATTACATATTTCCAAGTTGAATTTCTTTACGTATTTGTTTTTCCACCTTGTCACACACATCGTTTGAAGTCGCAGATGGGTAGTTTGTCACTTCTGCTGGTGTCAAATTTGAGTCAGGAGAGATAAGGTGAAAGCCGTTCATGATGCCATCCAGAATAAAATCTATGACACTGTCATCATGTACGTAAGCTCGCCAGGCCTTCACATTTAGTGGTGAGTGGTGCAAAGTTGGAGAACATCATATGCCAGTCTAAGATGTGGGATGCTCGTGTTGTGGGTGAGGCCGGTTACAATTTGCAATGATACACAAATGCTGAAAGCGACAGTTTGGCTATGGATATCCGGTCGGCGAATTAAATTGCTTGTAAATGGGTGCAGAAACATGTGGTTGGCCATTTTGCCCCATGGGTTTATGCGGCTGAGCGGGGTTTGGAGTGCGACGCTTGACAAGAAAGTGAGTGTGTAAGTGCTGGGAGTCACTTCCCCATCTGAAGCCATAATTGTGCTGCAACTTTCTGTATTCATTGTCATAGAGGACGACGGATGAAAACATGTGGCCTTCTGAAAGTTCCTTACACTTCACTGTATACGACAAATAGTCAGCTAGGCTGGGTGTGCGGAACAGTTTTCCTGTGGTCAGCAACTCATGTATTATTTGCAAGTTTGCGGCTATCCACATTGACAATGTAATGTCCTCTAGTTTAGGTTTTGCTTTGCTTGCTCTGATCACAATGCTTGCCCCGCCCGAACTACTTATCTCTTGTTCTTCATCGTTGCTTGCTAAAGCAATTACACTAATAAAGTCTGGTATTAAAAGTGGCTTCTCACCTCCTTTGGCTGGTTGTGCCGTTTTTGCAGTTGCTCCAGGAAAAACTTGCAGGTCGTTGTTACACCCAGCATCAGCAAGGGGTCGTCTATTGAGCCAATCCCTTCAATTTTCTAGAGAATCTCGTCCAAGCCACCATCCTTTGTGAGTGACTTGGTGGTAACTGGTTCGGATTGCAGTAGCGCCACAGCAGCTGGTCCACTTTTGGAATCTTTCTGCAACTTGCCAATCGCCTTCACCAGTAACTTGTGTTGACCAAGGGTCAGTTCAAGTTTTTCCACATCAGACTCTGTGACTAGAGCCAGTGCTTCTTTGGCGTCTACGTCTTGTGCAACTAGAAGATCGGTTGTTTCTTTTTTGGGTCGACTTGATTTGCCCCAGCTTTTAAATTCAAACTGAGTACCCATGTTCAAAAAAACAAATTACAGTCGCTGAATACGCTTTGCTGTTGCACGCTCAATAGCTATCGCAATATGCCAGTTACTTGCGGCCGTCACAGTACATATACATCTTATGGGCTTGGCTAGCATTTCTGCCTGTTGTATTTAATCATGATAAACAAGTCTATCATAGACGTAAATCAGGGGTTCTTGGTACCCTATTTTGATCAAAACCAACAATGAATTACATACCATAAAGGACTAAAACATTTCTTGTTTCATTCTCTATATAAGTTAAGACAAAACTTTTTCCGCCCTTCATGAACAGACTAACAACATCTTCAAATGTCCAAGAAAAAGGTAATCCCGACTTCTCCTAAATTGTCCGAATTCCACAAAAAGCTACAATACCTAACCGCAACGTACGTTTTGGACCCTGGAACAGTTATTTTGTCCTAGGATATCATAGTGTGTTGTAATCAAATTTCCAGCTCCAGCCAGTTTGAAGAAGCTGGCTAAAAGGCTGTACAAGCTCATTCTAGCTCTCCACTGAATCCAAAGTTTGTCTTGCACTTGCACTTAAACACTTTGAAGTCTCGGTCTAGCAATCAAAAAATTCAAAATGTCTCCGGCTCGCAGAGAAAAACGCTTATCTTGCCATTGCGCATTTACCATTCACCTCCCCTTGTATTAGTGTTTTTAGTGCGTGTAAAGTGCATGGTCACTGCATGTAATATGCATGTAGCACACATGCTTTACACGCATGTAATGCTGCAGTCCCTTTGACCGGTACTATCAGGCACATCTCATGGAAGGAATTGCCCATTATGACCCAGATCCTCCATATGTCCTATATGTACCGTACCAATCAGAAGAAACCTCACAGGGAACGCTTGACAGAATACGTTCTGTTTCCATTCCACACGCATTCCCGTTCCCGTTCTGTCTCCGTTCCGTATCTGTTCTGTATCTGTTCTGTATCCGTTCTCTATCCGTTCTGTGCTGTTCTGTTCCCGTTCTGTTAGCGTTCCATCGGTAAGCATTCTTAGAACTCATTCACAAGAATGAGGTTTCCGAGAACTCGTTTACAAGATTAGCGACACTCATTTGCATTTCACGAAATGGGTTAAAACTGTCGACTTATGCAAGAATACAAACTGTAAACTTAAATTTTCATGGTGAAAATATGACTCCAGTTGCTCAAAAAATACAGGAAGATGGTATTGTAAAAAAACTTCAAGGCCAGTTTATTGCAATTCTCTTTCCGAAACGATACAAAGCGACCGGTAGTCTGTGTGATTGCCTGAGGAAAGGAAGAAGTAAACCAGCTTGCCAAGCACTTTTAACGCCATAGATGAAAAAATGCCAGCAAAAGACGAACTTTCAGCTCTTGTATTTACACGAATACTTTTAGTGAGATTTAACATTGAAGTATCGCCGAAAACTGTTCGGTGAATGCGGCAGAAACTTGGCTGGAGGACACAAACGGAGCAAAGTACTGACAAAAAGCCAAAGCGGGCATTTTGTGATACTTTTAGTGATGTTATTTTCACAGGCGAATGCTCAGTTAAGATTGAACGTTATCCTCGCCGATCTTTCCGCAACGTTGGTGAACAACACTGTAATAAAAGTCAACCAAGACATTGATATTTTGTTTTGTTTCTCTTCATAAGGAAACCATTTAATCCCACTCTAACTCAACTCATCCATCCATTTCCTTATTTGGACATAAGTTGAGCTTGTTGACAATAACAAAATGGCTGCAATGAACAAGAAATGGACAAGAAGATGCAGGGAAGATGCTTGCTTAGTGTATGTAAAAAGAAATTGAAAAAGGCATAAGATGATTCGTTCTGTCATTTCTCAAGATCGCCGGGCTGGACAAAAATTGGACAAATGTGTATTTAAAGTTACATTGTTTCCAAATTCTTGGTAAGCACTCTGATAGTGTAACTTACTAGCATGTGTTCTGAAGAATGCGTTCTCTTATAGTTTGCGTTCTGGAGAATACTTTTTCCATTTTTTGTAATTCGTAACCGTTCCGTATCCGTTCCATTTCCGTTTGGTATCCGTTCTGCATCTGTTCTGTACCTGTTCTGTACCCGTTCTGTTCCCATTGTGTTCGCGTTCTCGTACCTGTTCTGTATCCGTTCCATTCCCCTTCGCAAATGCATTCCCTGTTAGGTTTCTTCTGATCGGTACTGTACATGCATACTGTATTTGCAAGTCTACCATTTACCACATAATTTTCAGTGGGTTATTCCAGAAAGAAATGCACCCCTCCCCGACAGATAGATTTCTGGAAATTCTCTTAAGAATGGGGGAGGGGGTTAAAGGCCATTGAAGTCTAGGCATGAAGGGGGGATGAACCTAAAAAATCTTCTTCAGGGGGTCATTTCCAACCAAATGCAACCTCAAACTTTTAGATGTGTGACATCTTGCATTTCAACGCCAGCTCTCTGAATCTGAAATCAAAGGTCCTATGCCTGGGTTGTCCTGTGTAACTTTTTAAGGTTACTTCAAACCTTCGTGGGGCTACATTGGTCAATATTTTTTTGGTCAAGAAAATTAAAGCCCGCGAAGCTCAAGTTAGCATACTGTGAATGCTAGGGGTTCTGTTATTTCATTGACTCGCGGCTTTTCAAGTTGACACATTCCTCTGTGAAGGCGTGATATGTTTATAAATTTTTACAAGGCGAAAACTCGCACTCGTTTTTCAAGAGAATCCCTTCTCTTAAATGAATTAATAGGGTATGCAGATTTGACGGTTTTCCATGAAATTTGGTCAGAGCTGATAGATATGGAACAAAAGCATGTCGGCGAATCCCCTTATTTTAAATACTTTGCTCGTGGTGGCCTTTAACGTAACAGGTTACGCGAATTTTTTGATAGTCGAACTTCACAGATCTATAAAAAGATAACCGACAGAAATAAAAGAAAATGCCGACACGTTTTTGGAGACTGAGGCTTTGTGATAAACACTGCACAGTTATTTTGCATGAACGATCGCATTTGACACCTGATTAATTTGCTGGAACGTCAGTCGGTCATTTTGGAGTTGACGGCCTCTGCCGCCCTTGGAAAGAAAAATCAAAAACAAAACATAATTTTATCGAATTCTGCATTTTATAACCTCTCTGTTGATATATAGTTTGTGGGGGTTTCCTTGAAAACAGCGCGCGTATGAATTTTTTTCTGGACTACACTCGCGAAGGTTTGAAGTAACCTTAAGGGTGGTGAATGGTCCTTGAAAAATGCTTGGTCTTGCAAAATTTTAGTCAAATTTCATGAGTCTCACAGTCTCATTTTTTAGTGGTTATGTGCATCTTGCAGTCTCAGAGACTCAATTTTTTTCAAGGCTAAGGGTCTTGAAGACCCAATTTTTTGTTTGCATTAATAAAAGACGTCTTCTTGTCGCTTGATATTCAAATTTCCGAGAAAAAGTTAATCCTAACTTCTGCTTAATTGTCTGAATTCCACAAAAAGCTACAAAACTTACTGCAACATCATTTTGGCACCAGAGAAACAATTATTTTGTTCTAGGATAACCTAACGTAGTGTGTTATACCTTATTGGTACTTAATTTCGGAGGTCTTTAGTTTCGCGATTTTCGCTACTGTCTAACGTTTAACACCCATATAGAAAATTCAAATCACAGAAAAAATAATTAACATAATAACAACAACATATACAGGATATGTATCGGCAAATACACAAACTATTAACTGGTTTTACTGGTAAGTTCCATTTTGTATGTTGTGTAGAGAAATAACGCTATAAGTTTTAAAAAATGTGCTTTGCCTGTTCCAGTTTACCTAGAAATTTTAAGAAATTCAGAACTGAGAATGTTTGAATCGCGAAATTTAAATACCCTTTGTTTATATTTGCCTACTGAAATCACCAAAAAGGAAACCCCATGAAACACATTTTTGTACTGTCTCACCAAATTCACGAAATTAAGTAGCAATAAGGTAGTCGAATTTCCAGTTCCAGCTAGTTTGCAGAAGCCGGCTAAACGGTTAAAAATGGAATCAAGAAACCACACACAAACCATGAAACCCAATTGAAGTCGGAGAACTTATCTGTTGTCCCCTGTAGAACTGTGTAAAAGAACAAGTATATTCCGAGTAAAACAAACAAGTTATACTGCTACTAACCTAACAGTGTTTCGTACCTGAACAATTGAATAAGGTATCTTCATCACTCAACATGTAATTTGTTAGATGGTCATCTGGAACCGTTTTTAACAGTTCTCAATTCATCCTTTCTGGTGAGTTCAATGCCCTTTGTTTTAGGCAGATTGTCCTTAGGCTTTGTAAGTTGTATTTCAGCAAGTTGAACTTTACCTCTTTCAAGTAGCTTTCAAGAGCTACTGATGGTTGAACCAATGGAATCTAGTTTGATTTAACTTGGAAAAGATGCAGTTCATTATCTTCTCTGTGGAAAATGTATTGTAGGTGTATTCTTCTGTACCAAATTGGTCGAAGTCCTTGTTTGAGTTTCTTTTTCTTTTGGTGTGGCAATAAAATTGAGACCCTTAGCTAACAAGTTAGTTTGGTCAATTGTAAGTAGACTGTTAATGTTCACAGTCTCTCTGTTTTTTGACGCACGAGAAAGAAACAAGTGAAGTGAGCCTTAAGCAGGCGGGGAAGGGAGCAAAGCAAGCCAAACAAAGAAGTCCCCTGTTTTGTGCTGGCGTCCAGTTCTCTCGCAGTTTTTAAAAACCGTGAGAAAATAGAGGGCTATTTGTAAGTGCTATGTTCTAGAGGTTTTTTATGTGTTTTTTTGTTTGCCTCTGATTGTGCATGCAATTTTCTTTGATTACTTTATCTTGCTTTCAGCTTTTGTTTTCCCTTTATCTTCTGATAAAAACATGAAATAAAATTGAAATAAACGAATTAATAATTATTAAGACAAATGCTTATGCTTAATGGATTCTTAATCAAATAATTAATTTGATTTAGCTTTGTTTTCGAGAAGAAATCAATCTCTTGAATATTAACTTTTACTTCCTGTACGCGTAGCTGGCAGTTTTGATTTGCCCGCTTTGTAAGCAATCGATTTTGTTTTAATTATTTTGACCTATTTTGCAAGCTTTTGCCATCTTGAGAAAACAATCCCAGCTAAAATCACCATCAATGCAACTTGCGGCCTAGACCTTCCACAGCCACAAAGCAATAGTAGCTTATAGTAATAGTATCTACATGTAAGCTGGATGAGTGATGTAAGTGCAGGAACTACATGTGACTGACCAAACGTAGCATGGTTGTTTCTGGGGGTTGTTTACGTGAAGCCAGGATTGAAGTTTTACTGATAGACTAATAGTAAATTATCGGCATATTGATAAATATAAATATTCATAGCAAAATAAGTATCATTACGAAGAAAGCCGTTGCAATGAAGTTCGCTAGGAGTTTGACACTATTTGGATTGCTGCACCCTGGCCCAGTGTGCCACTGGGCATATTACTGTTGACAAAAATAGCTGTTATAGGAAAGACTTTCAAAAACCACGGCTCTAACGTATGGTCTACATACGGTCACATAAAATCTGCAAGAGTAGAACGTTTTTCCAAAAGTAAGCATGGCTTAGCTCTTGGATGCAATACAATTACCACAAATTCTCCAAAACCCACAAAATCCTGCACAATACATAAAGATTTGCTTAAACATTTAAATAAAACAGCTTTCCTATTAGTTGCAGAGATTCTTACAAACTTTTCAGGCTATTAATTACCTTTCAAAACAAACAAGAGATCTATCACTTTCTGTGCTAAAAGTGCTCGCGCTTAAACACATGTATTAATAACAAGGCATCAAATTACATTTACATGTAATTTGCATAAACTTTCAGGTCGTTTTTTGCAGACTACTTCTGAAAATGTGATATCGGCCTTCACACAGCTTCTGAGAAAATATTCAAGCCACATTTTTTATTGAAGTAAGGTAGGAATATTTTAAAAAGAAACTCATTTATAATGGAAGATACTACATTCTATTTTGGTTTCATACACGTCAAGTTCATGTCACGCAACATGATTTTGTTTAGACAGATCAGAGTCAGTCAGACTCAGTTTGCTACAACAATTATTGGCAACTGCTTGGTGTATTTAAATGACTAGTGAAATACATTTGGCTAAATTATTGTCAATGCAGAATTTCTTTGCTGTAGGACTAATGGCAAGAACACTCTGGAAATTGAAATAATTACACAATCCAGCACAATTCCTCACATGTTTCTGATAAGCTACAAGTCCAAAATCTTTCACATATATAGCTCGTGTTAATGAGTTCCAAAGAATAATAATTGTAAGTTTAATATCTGCTAAAGCTTTAGAAATTAAATTGAAGCTCATAAATTATTTTGGAAATCCAGATGGGAGGGGAGTCTTTTGCCTTGGAAATCCAGGCGGGAGGGGGTCTGGTGCTTCAAAAAGTACAGGTGGGAGGGGGGTTAAAAAAGACGCGCCCACGGGCCCGTCGAGACTGTGCGGATTTTACTGAAATAACCTATTTTTAGACATGGCTTTTCTCATAGAATCAAACTGCCATCCTTTTTATCCTGCATTAATATTGAAGGATTAGTGAATGGTAAATGCAAGACTTTACATAGGCTCAATTTCCGCTGCTTTCTCAAGTCCAGTCTACGTTCCTCCCCGAGAAGAGACGGCTGAATGCGTAAGCAGCAAAGCATGTCTGTGACGTAAATTCATAATTTAATTCTTGTGGCACTTCAGGTGACCGGAAATGTCATCTGATGACAATCATAGGCAGGCCCACATGACCCTACGGCTCGTAAAATTTGTGGTGTTTTCACCACTTCTTCTTTTAATTTTGGCCCTCCAACCTATTTTGTTTCACACTATTGTTACAGAAGGGCATTACATGCTGTGTTCTATAGAAGAGTTTGTTTTTTTTAGTAGAGCAGAGCTGTTTGACCATGGTGTAGCAACTGTCATGTCAAAGGTCACATATGTTGTATGGTGTGCGTGGTGCTGAAACCATGTTTATGTTTTGCTAGTTCGGTTTGCTTTGGCTCATATAAAAATTTAATTTTGTCTCGCTTCACCAGAGAGCGGTGTCGCTTCCCTTCAAGAAGACTACCGTACACATCAATTTGACTTAGTGTTTTAATTTGGTGTTTGCATTTATCCCTCTCTTTGTTGACTTTGTTCATTATCTGACATTATATTCTGGCACCACATGACATGATTCAAATATAGATCCTAAACGCACAAGTCTGTTGATTATTTTGCATGTTGTGTATGCCACCATGTTTAGATCAGGCAAGATTTCATGAGTTGACGGTATTTGGTTAAATGTCCCACTGATGCGATCGCACTTCATATCACACAACTTCTTTGCTACTACAAGAAAGCTAATTTATGCAGCCTGTTCGATTCAGGCAGGCAGATTTCTCATAGGTTGAAATTAACAATGCCAAGTCCATGAGTCCAGCTGTGAGTTCGGGGGAGGAGCACAGGCTCCTGTCCCGAACAGCAGCTGGTAATCGAGCCTAGACTTTACAAGAAGGTAAGACTTTTAACATTTATATATTTTTCTTTGCAAGTACAAGACATTTTTACTTTTTCAGTTGCAACCGAGGCTTCAAAGTGTTTTCAATGTGAACACAAGACACTCAGGTTCTAAAACATTCACACATCATTTAAAATCCATACTTCGAGACTTTGCAAAAAATCAAAACTACAAGACAGCTTTGTGAAAAAATTGACGCTTCTAGATGCACACAACTGTTAGAAAAACAAGACTGTGAGATCCATGAAATTGAATGAAAATTTTGCAAGACCCATGGTTTTTGAAGGACCATTTCCCAACCCTCATGGAATGTTTTACATGGTCAGCACTAGTGATCAGCATGTGATAACATTGAACCCACTGTCCTAACTTCATGACGTGGGAGCACAAGAGAACTCCTGGGAGATTGTAGGAGATTGCTTAACAGATATGGGAAAAGGTACATGTAACTCAAAAGCTAGACTCAGTATGGGAGATGGAGTCTATGGCTCTTGTTAATAACTGACAAGATTAAATATTGATGACTTTAAACATGGTTAAAAAAAAAACATACATTTTGCTGTTCTGAGGCCAACCCATTTCCACCATAAGCCCCTGGACATCCAGAGAGATAGTGCTGATAACTTTCCTCTGCATATTTTTTCCAGTTAGTTTGTTGGTTTCCAGAATGGCTGGTGGATACATAGGTACCTGACATATTGCCACGATCATCTGCACTTAAAAGATCAAAGCCAGAATTGCTCATGCCATTTTCACCGTCATGACTGACAGATCCAAGTACTGGCTGCGTTCCTTCGCCAGACATGGTCAGCTGAGGTTAAAACAGTATAAAGAAGTCGTACCTTAAAACAGAAAACAAGGTTAATGTGCTGTTCATGAGAGCCCAGCATTCTTCAAGAGGGTAGCTAGCAAAGGGTCCATGGGTGACACATGACCTTTCCAGTATCATTGTAGATAACTCAACTAACCTCACTAGTCCAAAGATCTCTGGCCTAATAATTTGAACTAGTGACAGTAAATCTACTGAAACTTAATTAAGTGTTCTCTTGTAAAGATTATTAAAAACATGATCTTCCAACAGGGTTAAAGGTTCCAACGTTGCAAAACAGGCATGGACTTTTGATAATGTACTTGACTTTGACAACTCTATGATCATTGACAAAGGAAACAATCACACCAGAAAGACTCTGGAATCATGGCACACAGCCAAAACTGTTTAGGCTGACAATTCATCCCCTCTTCTGAGACAATAAAACATTCTTTTAAACAAACAGTAGTTTTAACACTTTTAGCATTCTTCTGAACATTCTCTATATGTATATTTTTAATTTGTGCAAATTACTCTCTAGTAAGTAAGTAAATATTTAACATTTCATATATTTAACATTTCATTTTATCACAAATTTTTGTCTGTTGAAAGCTCATATTTTTAATAATTTTTACAACAGAATGCTTTATTCAATTTATGATGATCAATCCTGGTAACACCAATCCTTGATATTTTTATGACAGTAACTGACTGGTGAGGTAAACAAATTGTAAAAGTAAATATGAAGAAGGCTTCATCTCAGGGGGGGGGGGGAGTGTGTGCACCCCCAGCACCCCTTCCCCAGATCCATCTCTACAAACTGGTGCATTTTTTCTTGATTCACCAGACAATGTAAGCCATGTTTAAAAACAAACTTTCTTTGGAAATCAAACTGGTTTAAAGGGAGGGTTTCATGGCTCAGGGCATGTCTATATTATTTATCTGCCTGTGCACGTTTTTTGGCACAGGCCCAGTTTTTCATTGTTTATGAACCAATGATAAGCAAGCTACCTAATTTAATTTTAATTTTGCATGCACATAGCAGCAACGATCATAGAATAAATTGTACAGGTCAACACTAAATTCAACAACCAACAACGCCGGTAAAATCCACTGAAATCTTCTGAGAATTTTGGTCATGCGTCATTCTGCCACGACTAACTATAGCATGTGATTACTAAACTACATCTGAGTAGTGTTTTTAAAGCGAAAACACTGATAAGAAGTGAACAAAAGTATTTTGATTTGGAGACATGCGCCGAACCGTGAAACCCTCCCTTTAATTAAACTTGTTTATGAAAAGATGACCCCACCCAGTTTTCAAGAAAGCACTGTGGATTCTTGAATCCAATACCGGTCAGACAGGTTTATCGAGATTTAGCCTAGCCATGCATGCATGTGATACAAAGCAACAAGCAAACCACTGCATCTAATATTACTAAAATCAAGTATGTAAAATAATGTCCGGGCTCGGGGACTTATGCAAGTCATTACAATTTGCCTTGGTTGCTAAATTCAAATTCAATCAATATTCTCAGGTACTTTCCACTTGCGCCTTTCCGTGGTTTATCATGCTCAAAGGTAAACAAACAGGGCGCCCAAAACAAAGAAACTGTCCTCTCTTACTTAGCTTCATCTCACAACTACTAGAAAAGGTTTGTATGGTTCGACACTTCAACCCATTGGAAATAAGCTTAATTAAAATTACACAAAATTCTGAATCGAACTCACCCTGAAGAACATGTACAACGTACAGTCGATCGGGTTACGGCAACTGAGTGCGTAAAGATTCCACGAATCTACTTGTATGCTATATGCTTCCTCATTTCCAAGAAACCCACGTGGGTTATACCATTTATGGTAAGAAAAATAAGCAACGCGAATTCTTAGAAAATCGAAAGGTCAATCCTCTTCCGTGCGTGACCAGGGTTTCATAAAAATTGAACGACGACAACCTGTCACCTAAAAACGATTCCGAAGGAGAAATCGATATTATTTTCGCTGTTCAGCATCGCCAGCAATTGAAATTTACGCCTAACCCACCTGACAGGGGGAAACCGAAATCATTCATAGCAAGCAGCTGACTCAGGCAACGTTAGGCATATTAATCGCAAGCGGAGTTTCCAAGAAATCATTCTCAAAAGAACCTTTCAGAACGATAAAGGAGAAACTTCTCTCGGCATAAGACGTGGAAATACTTTTAGCAGCGGCTCTATCGTCTCATACAGGTAAGTTTCTAGGTTGATAGTCGACTCGCTTCTTGATAACCCTTCCAGCAGCTGGTGATCCAGTGATCAGCTACGAAACAAACAAAACAAATAACGACGAAGAACGATAAACAACCAGTCTACTACTGACAGTGGTTTAAAGTCTTAAACTTAGCGGTTATTTCAAGCACATATGCAAGGTTTCGAACGGCATCTGCCAGATCGAACAAATGATCGTCTGGGAGCGACGTATTACCCGCCTCTCCCGACCCCCAGTCTCATTGCCGTTGTTTTTACCCCTGGAGGGAGACCGTACCTGGGCAAGTATCATTCCGTTGGCATAGCAAAACAGCTGGATTTTGACGGAACTCCGGCCTTCGGTTCATAAACGGCCTTAACATTTTGCTGAAAGGTATATTTTTGCATCAGGCAAGCACTTACAGAAATCTACAATATGATATGTAAATTTGAGCCACTCTACCTTGTAAACTTCTCGTCACGTTGCCCAACGTATTTTTCTTCTCACCTGGAGACGAAAGCGTAGTCTGCTTTTGGCGACTCACGTTAGATCAAGTACGAATAGGTTGCGAATAAGATCGAAGTGACTCTGCTCGCAGGGTAGCTGCGAAAGATCTTCAGAGAAATCGAGTTTTGTTATTACGAATTACAAACGCGCAACATATAAACCATCGGGTGCAATTTGAGGTCGATTATGCGAAGAAGCAAGTTCGCGTAACGTCAAAAACCGTGTTCTGCTCACGTTGGAGCACAAGCGCGTGTGGCGTAGCCACGAAAGAAAAGAAAGTGAGCCTGCTCTGTCTGATCTCTGCAAATTTTTCATTTCTACCCTGGAAACCGCAGAAAAAATAAGCCAACTAATTTTCACCAGAATTATGAACTTTAATCCCGGGGGGGGGGGTACTCTCTTATATGTGCTATATAGGTATTGGCGGCCCCAAAGGGTATGGTTTTTCAGCTCTTTTGGTCATAAATAGGGTATGGTTTTTGCACTCTAGCCTTGATATGGGTATGTTTTTAAAAAGAAGCCACTTTTTCATCATTATCGAAAAGAAAATCAACAAAAGCTGTTCACAAATTATGTTTACAGTAATTTAACATTGGTCTGAACTAGGGAACTTATTATACCACAGGTCTGAAACAGGGTTTTGATTTAAGGGTTAGCTCATAAATAGGGTTTCGAATTTTTGGTCAGGTCATAAATAGGGTAGGGAATATCACAGCTTTTGGTCATAAATAGGGTAAGGGTTTTGGGAAGCGGGCAGCACACTGCCACCCGATTTTTCTGGGAGTACCCCCCCGGGACTTTAATTTAAAATTGGCAGCTCAGATTTCTCGGGAAAATAGTAAATCTTCTTCATAACAACGTGCAGACGTGATATCCATTGTTGATAGAGTTTTGCTGTAGAAAAATCGTCAAAGTTTATGTCCATCAAGGACACACTAGATTCCAAGTGATCTTGCTTTGGCAGTCTGGTCTTTGATGATGCTGGTAAACGGGCAAACGTCTTTGTGTCATTTCGTTGCCCGCTTGCAATCACATACGTCATTAACATACTTTCAATTACTATTCCCTGCTCCCTCTTTAGTTTGAAATTTAACCAGAAATAGACTGGAACTTTGTTAAAACATCAGTAATACGCCCACATACTCAACTCTTCCTCTGACTCCAAATGTGGATGACTTATTTTTTTATAATTTCTATTTCCCTGTGGTGAATGGATTTCAAAGAGCACTCAACTCTTAGAGGAGCATTGTCTATGTAGCCTCAACAAACATAACAAACTAGCGAGTTCATGCCCCCACAGGAACAGATACCGGATTTACTCGATTAAATGCCACGGCATTTATTAAATTTTTTGTGATTCGAGTGCGGCATTTATTCGAGGACGGCGTTTATACGAGGGCGGCGTTTAATTAAAATCCAATTTATTTCTTGCAAACAATAGTATGGTAAGAGCATTGAAAGAGCATTGAAGTATACTCACTTCAAACTAAAAAACATTGTTATCAATGAAAGCAAATTTCCAAAGCTTGTTTAAGCTGAACTACCGTATAGTATTCTCATGTTTTGATTATTTTCCTTTGACCTTGGAATGTAGTGATATTAAAACCTCGTTACAATCAGGTAAAATAATATTTTTAGGCTTGCTCAAACTTGATTATTACTACATTAATTTTTGCTTTTTGAGTTTATTTCTCAAATAAACGTCGCATCATCATGCGGCATTTATTCAAGTGCGGTGTTTATTAAAATTTCTGCTCTAAAATACGGCATTTATTTGAAGATGGCATTTATTCAAGGGCGGCATTTAATTGAGTAAATACGGTATGTACTTAAAAACTTCAAAACAACATAACACAACGTATTGCGTGACACGGAGAAGGCCATGACTGGACTCTAAGACCCAGTTCATACGTTGTACTTCACATGAGCCAAATCAAATTCGAATTTAGGCCGACCCAAATAAGTGTAGACCCGCTGAATTGATCCAGACACCGATCGCAATTCCAGCCAAACTAAATTCAATAGGAGATAAAAGTGCAGCATTTCGATCAGCGCTGATACATGTGGAACTCCCAAAAACGTAGCACATGCAGGAGCATATCACATGGAGCTTTCATCTTCTAATTGGGCCGGTGCTACGGCTTTTTCACACCTTGAGCTATTTTAAGAATTAGTGATAAGTTAATAAAGATGGTGAATTTTAAGCTCGGTAATGAGATGTGAAAGTGAATTAATCAACATGACACGAGTGTGGGACAAAGAAAAATTCTGAGTCCTCGCCAGGACATCATGTTGATTAATTCACTTTCACATTTCATTACCAAGCTTAAATTTCACCATCTTTATTGACTTATCACTACTCACGATGACTTCGATAGCATTGATCCTAGCAGTATGCAGGACACCTGTCATATATGAACTCAGTTAAATGACCTCGCTCTCCATGAGTTCTCGTAGCTCAGTGGATAGAGCGCCCGCCCAGTGTTCGGGAGGTCATGGGTTCAATTCCTTTCGGGGACTCAGAATTTTTCTTTGTCCCACGCTCGTGTCATGTTGATTAATTCACTTTCACATTTCATTACCGAGCTTAAAATTCACCATCTTTATTAACTTATCACTACTCACGATGACTTCAATAGCGTTGATCCTAGCAGTATGCAGGACACCTGTCATATATGAACTCAGTTAAATGACCTTGTTCTCCATGATTTCTTGTAGCTCAGTGGATAGAGCGCCCGCCACTTTCACATTTAAGAATTACTATTGCGGCAAAAATATGACATCATCAGCCACGCCTCCTCCCTGCCCCCAAGTTTAACCAATAAAAATCTTCTTGCTGTACTGTTTAGTTATTCAAAATGGCAGACGAACTGGACTCGAATCCTCCTTGAAATTTTCCGATACAAGTTCCTCTTTTCTTGATTCTTCTTTGGAATCAAGTGTGAAGTGTGAAACTGAGGATAGTGACGAAGAAACAGCTGAGGCTGAATGCAAAAGTTCTGATAGTCAACGGACAAAAAACCCCAAAACAAAATCACTAAATAAGCAGCAAATGGAAGAATTATCACAATTGTGGGTTTTTTCTGATGAAGAGGCTAAGAATGTGGAAAGCGAATTATGGCTTATACACCAGTCTTAAAAGTCTCGATGAAGGAAATTTAACTTTTCTGAGAGAAGAACTCATTCTTTTCTTGGGTTCAGTGGACAAAGAAATGTGGTAGTTGAACTACCTTCCAATGTAAAAACTTGCTTTTGTTCCAAACAATTTGCATGGTTGCTGGCCACGTCATTGAAAACACTCTATACCATAGTTCTACTGTTTATTCAAATACTTACTTTGGCCATGTATAGTAGCCCCAGTACGTTTTATCAGTGAAAACACGGCCTTCCCACTCAGTGGTTTCAAAACCTTGCACCACTTTTTCATCCAAATATCATAGATGAAACCAAAACCAATGTGACTCACGTGCACCCGCAAACATTCTTTTGCACTTCATGTCGGCTACATGTATTCATTTGAATTTTGATTGGTTCTTTGCATTGTCCTTGTCCCTTTGTGATTGGCTAATAAAGTCATTCAGGGGTTTCATTAACATTTTCAGCAGGAGGGCAACTGGTTTTCACAGGCTGGCAAAACTGTTTGAACTGAACTTTTTATCAGAAAAATGTTCCTGGAGATGGTCAAAAAAGACAGGCAGAATTGTCCTTACAACCATCCAATTTAATTAACCCCGTGTCCCGCCCTTAATGAAACCCCTGTCATTACTTTGGTTTTGGTTTAATGATATTCGATATAAAACCACTATATGCATATTAGTCTTGAAAACAAAGCCAGTTGCTGTGGAGGTCATAAGAGATTGATAGAAATGTTACGTTATTAGTGCATGTATCACACAAAATAAAAATGAAAAGCAAAAAAAAAAAAAAAATGTTCTTACAGTCTTATTGAGATGCCAAGACATAATAACATAATTACAATTAAACATGCCAAGGGATAGTACTGGAGGGCAGTGGACTCTGAACAAACAACTGAGAGCCATGTTCTCCAGTACAGTCCCAATGGGTAAGTATTTTATTGATCCAGTTGTATATATGAAAAAGCTGCCATAATTCAAACATAACTGCTACTTTATGGGCTTTTTTATACCAATTTGCAAAGAGTCCATTTGTCAAATTTGTTCAAAATAGTAAATAAACTTTTCCCAAACTTGCTCAAGAATTCAAAAGACTTCTTCCCACAAACCAACAATTTCTAACTGACTGGCCCTGTTAGTCAAGGAACTTAAACTTTATGTTTTGATACTGAACTGAAGTTGTACACACTGGTATCAAAACGTAAAGTTTAAGTTCCTTGACTAAAAGGGCCTGAGTCAGTTAAAAGCCAGCCATCATGTCACTCACTCATCCTCATCGGTCCTTCATGAATGGAGCATAAGCCCACGTAACAACAGGTGCCATCCATCACGGTCTTGAGCTTCCCGCTCAACCCCATTCCAGCTTGTCCATCCCAGATCTTTCCTTTTGGCTTCAATGGTTCTCCTCCAAGTGATCTTTGGTCTGCCAGGCTTTCTCTTGCCTTCAGGGGTCCAGGTGAGCGCAACTCTGCAGTTGTTGTCTTTCTCTCTCCTGAAAACGTGACCGATCCGTCTCCATCGTCTGACCTTCAAAGTTTCTGAGTTGGGCCCTCTCTAGCTCTTTCATAGAGTTCATGGTTGGAGATGGTGTATGGCCAAAATATGCCAAGGATTCTTCTTAGGCATTTTCGATGGAAGACATCCAGGCACTCCATGTCAGTTGATGTAACCCTCCACATCCCAGTGCCATACAGGAGAATAGAGATCACACAGCTCTTGAAGATTCTCAGCTTGGTGTGCTTGCTGTATGTCCTAAACCTCCCAAAGGGATTTAGAGTGGCATATGCTCTTCTTGCGATTGACAGTCTATGTGAGATGTCTTCATGTGACCCACCAGCTCCATGGACTATGGCACTTAGGTAGATGAAGGAGTTGACATCTTTAACTTCCAAGCCATCAATGGAAATTGTGTCGGTGACCTTGGCATTTGTTCGTAGCACCTTTGTCTTGGTGGTGTTGATACAGAGTCCGGTATACCTTGAGACCTGATGGAGGCAGCTGAACTTCTCTTGAAGACCTTTGTGCCGGCTGGAGAGAAGGGCTAAGTCATCTGCATAGTCTAGGTCCTCTAAGACCATGGTGAACTTCCACCTCAGGCCTCTCCTTGCATTGGTGGTGTTCCTAATTACCCAGTCGATAATGATGTTGAAGAGAAAACCTGACATAACACAGCCCTGCTTGACTCCTGTCTCACAGGAACCAATCTGATGTTCGTCCATTTTCAACAACGCAACAGGTGCTTCCATCATAAAGCTCTTGAATGATGTCGACGAAGTTGTCAGGAATTCCATATGCCTGAGAATGTTCCAGGGCTTGTCTCTTCTCACACTATCAAAGGCTTGCTTGAAATCAATGAAACCAATGTACAAGGGTGTTTGCCATTCAGCACTCTGTTCTAAGATATTCCTGAGGATGAAAATCTGTTCAGTTGTCCCTCTTCCTCTTCGGTAGGCAGCCTGTTCTTGCTGTAATTTCTTCTCAACTCCATTCTGCATCCTCATCAGGAGCATTCTGCAGAAGACTTTGTATGGTACTGAAAGTAAGGATATCCCTCGGTAGTTGTCACAAATAGACAGATCACTATCATTTCAGCTTGTTATTTATGACCAGATTTCCATGGCTCATTGCTGGCTACAGCCTCTATTTTGGTAGAACTTACTTTGTAGTATTTCACCACTTCAAAAACTATATGCAGTTTCTTTTACATTGTAATTATTCAGCTTAGATAAAGAGCTTAAAATTTATAACTCTTGTCAGGGATCGTTTATGTATGTGTCCAAACCAGTACCAGGACTTATACAAGTTTCAACCCAGTTACGAGGCTACCCAGCTCAGTTTCTGTGTATTAAATTCTTCAACTACAATGCAGAACTCTTTTGTTTTATTCTACCAGGCCTAAAAACCATTCCAGAATTTTGGTATGTTGAAACTGGGCTAATATGGTAGATATTACAGGTACATGAAATCAATACCTACATTAATTTTATTATACACTGAACTCACTCTCTCTCTCTTCTGATTGGCCGAAAGTGTACAGTGAATTTTTTAAATCAGCACCTGTGACATCATCTAGCTGCAGATCATACAATAATCACATCAAGGACACTCAAGGTCACGGGTAATCATGTCATGTATGACCATGGTGCATGATTTCTAAGGGTAATCATGTCAAGTTCCTGCACTTTGTGTTGCCTGCCCTCAGTGAAGAAGTAAAAACATACCTTCCATTTTTTTTTGCTCAATATATAATAAAACAATTATTAGATTCGACTACTATACATGGCCAAAGTAAGTATTGAATAAACAGTAGAGCTATGGTATAGAGTGTTTTCAATGACGTGGCCAGCAACCATGCAAATTGTTTGGAACAAAAGAAACTTTTGGCACGAAGTTCAACTACCACCTTTCTTTGTCCACCGAATGCACGAAAGGAATGAGTTCTTCTCTCAGAAAAGTTAAATTTCCTTCATCGAGACTTTTAAGACTGGTGTATAAGCCATAATTCGCTTTCCACATTCTTAGCCTCTTTGTCAGAAAAAACTCACAATTATGATAATTCTTCCATTTGCTGCTTATTTAGCGATTTTGTTTTGGACGAAAGTATACTCTTACCATTAGTTTTTTGCCTTTGGTGTTTTTCTCCGTTGACTATCAGAACTTTTGCATTCAGCCTCAGCTGTTTCTTCGTCACTATCCTCAGCTTCGCTTTCCGAAACACTTGATTCCAAAGAAGAATCAAGAAAAGAACAACTTGTATCGGAAAATTCCGAGGACGATTCGAGTCCAGTTTGTCCGCCATTTTGAATAACGAAACAGTACAGCAAGAATATTTTTATTGGTTCAACTTAGGGGCAGGTAGGAGGCGTGGCTGATGATGTCATATTTTCGTGCCAATAGTAATTCTAAAAATAGCTCAAGGTGGGCCACTCAAGGTATGAAACAGCCGTAGCACCGGCCCAATTAAGAGATGAAGGCTCAATGTGGTTTGCTCCTGTACATGTAAACAACAACCGAGCACGATCCAAAGGGTAGGCGGAGGTTTCGCACCTATGCGACTTCGCACTCACCGAGTTCGCACCCACATCGAACTCAACTAGCGATCAAGTGCTGAAAACTTATCTTTCTCTTTCCGGGCAAATAGGAAAAAAAGACAACATTGAAACAAAATCGCATAAAACATATTTATTTCTCGTTCTTTAATAATAATAATAATAATAATAAGTAGTAATTGGACCGAGTGGAGTACAATTCAGGGAGTAATTGCGCGAGTAATTTCAAAATCGGGTGAGCGCGAAGTGCGAGGCCGATTTTAAATTACGAGCACAATTACTCCCTAAATTGTACAACACGAGGTCCAATTACTAATTAATCATATTTATAACAAATTTCGGAGTTAGAAATGTCTGTTGAGAACTTCTTTTGAGCGAAAATGTCTGTAATGCTTTTATTTTCATAAGTTTTGAAAACTGTAGGAAACAGTGCGAAGAAAGCCATTAAAGAGGGCGTAATTGACGTGCGAATCACGTGGGTATCCAATTGGGGAAAGTTTAAATTAGACACCCACGTGATCGCGCGCCGATCACGTGACAAATAGGCACGTGGAGAACCAATCACGATTGAAATTTTTGTTATAGATACGATTATAACAAAAATAATAATAACAATAATAGTAATAATAATAATAATAATAATAACAATAAAATCAGTGTATTATTGATCTGAAGGCGAACTCGAAATAGAAAGTTTATAATGAGTTCAGGGGTGCGAACTTAACTGGGTGTGAAACAGGTCGCATTCATCCAAAGCCGTCCTGTGAAAAATAGAAGAGAAGTCGGCAAAAAAATAGCATAATGAGGCAAACCGCATTAAGCTATTTATATGTAACTACAAGAAGACAACTATCCCATGAAATACAACACAACTTGGGCAAAAAACCCAACTGCAATATTCAGGTTAATTTACAAAATTAATGTACTGATCACACGTAATTCAAACACAAGCACGAAAACTATGATGAATGCACTGTAATTTTGTTGCTGTTTACCAAGGTGGCAGCAAGTTTGCACAAGAAAACAGGAAAACACAAACTGCACGAATCGTTGTCTTCTCTGACAAGCGAAACCCGCCATTTCAATTTGAATCGCTGACGCACACTTGATACTTTTGTGCATACTCAGGTCTTCAAATACATAAAAATACATTAAATTTATTTATGTATTTGGTTCTGCTCTGCCTCATGTGAAGTTCGGCGTCAGAATCAAAGTCGGTCCACAGCCGTTATTCCCGGCCGAGACAGGTGTGAAGAACGGCTGAGCCGATCCGAATTCAATCAGCCGTTTTGAACTGATTTGGAGGCCTTACTTGACATGAACTTAATTGTTTGAATTCAATTCAACTCATGTGAAGTACGGCATATGAACCGGGCCTGAGACATGTGACCGTCACTGATTTTGTTCTATAATCTCGTTATCGCTTTCAGGACCTTGTCAACATGTATTGTGATCTGTGCAAGACCAGGAAGCTTCGAAGAGAATTTCCGTTAGATACCATAACAGAGAAATGCGATCATGCCCCTTTGCATTGTCTTAGGGTAAGTGCTGTAATTTAGACTTGTCAAGCTTAGAAGCAGAGCTCCCATCAAATACTAATCATCTACTCGACACAATAACCTTAAAAGAAATTCACCAATATTATAAGCAGTTCACCAAACTGAATGAACTGAATAAAAAACAGACAAACAAACAAAAAACCTGAAGAATCTACAAAAAAAAATCTACAAATTACATGCATATCACTACTTCTGAGTATCAAATTAATAGTAAATGCCGTCTCAACGAAGGACGGTCGAATGACAGAAATGTCAAAGAAAATTCGTTTAAGGTGGCTCAAAACAGTATCCAGCACTGAGATTTTAATGGGTCATTATAATCACTCTTTACCACTTGATGCTACAATCATGGTATCAAAAAACTACCCAATCATTGGTGAACACGTTGTTACCCTTTTCATGACACAATAGGTTACCATAGCAACAGTATGACCTGCTTACAGCTTTAGAAGCTTATGATTCAAAACGGCACCGTGAATTCTTTTTATATTATCAAATTTTAATTAGCATGATAACATGCAACTTTTGGCAAAGTTTAAAAAAAAAATCTGTATATAGGGTTCAGAGCCACCTTAAATTTTCAAAATGTTAAGGTGCTTTTGATACCATGATTGTAGCATCAAGTGATAAAGAGTAGTTATAATGACCCATCAAAAGCCTAGTGCTGGAAACTGTTTTGAGCCACCTTAGGATTGATTATCATTCAAAGTAAAGCCAAGAAATGCATTTAGAGGACGGAAAACGTCCAAAAAAGGCGAAGATTTGTGTGTCCAAATGTAATAATTATTCACACTAAAGTGTAATTTAAGATTATTTTTGCTGACGGCTTTGCCAGTTTGCAGTCACTTTCTCAAATAGAAGTTAAATCCCATTCGCTTTTAAAGCATAAAATGGTTTCTTAACCTTTCTTGGTTTCCAACCGTTACAGAATAAATTTTAGCAGTCTAAGAAGGGATGTCCCTACTAACACAAAGAAAATTTTAAAACTCGCCGGGTTTATTTATTACAGTTTTAGACGTGAGGTTATCGGAAAAAAACCGATAGGAAACTATTTGTTTACAAGATGCAACTTACAACAACTGACAGAGCAACTCAAGTGTTATTGTTTATAGATTAGTGAAATTGAAACAACGAAATCTGTAGATGTCCCACAGCACGGTTTCAAATCAGGAAGACTTTACAACTGCTATTGAAGATAAGGTTATCTCACTGAAGCAGCTGGATAATTTTTATAGAAAACGCGACAAAAGTTTCTACAACAAAGAGTGGCTTACCGCAATTTGACAATTCACATCAGTGTGAATCTTCCAGGCAGAAACTTCTGGCAAAAGTTATGAAGACTGAACTGTCCTAATCTTTTCACCGCCATTCTCTATTCCTGGCTTGCTCCACTTCTCGGTGTTCCTCGCTTATATTATGCCTCTTTTCTTTAGCCCTCGCTCGATCTGCCTGACAGCATTGTTCAGTTCATGAACAATTTTACAATAACTGTCTAATTTCTCGCACGCTGATTGGCTCATTCTTATCATCTATAAGAGTTTATATAATAACCCAAGTTATTCTCGCATTTTGATTGGTTCTCGCCTATGATCTATTAGAGGACAGACGCACGATTGACGTCATCATTTCAAAGTTTTTCCCTATGTGTTTTAAAATGGCGGA
>Ga0126339_10000349_pt1 | contig 24097 bp, 17 predicted proteins | sample OrbTmetagenome_2_FD_92532 | JGI IMG/M metagenome (GOLD analysis project Ga0126339, IMG submission 92532) | Coral microbial communities from Petempiche,Puerto Morelos, Mexico - Orbicella T R C metagenome | ecosystem: Host-associated > Invertebrates > Cnidaria > Coral | place: Petempiche,Puerto...
ATTATTAAAAATTCCCTATGTCAAAATTCAGATTTTTTGCGATAGATCATTCGCGTGGTTTCTGAATTATTTTTTTGCCAAATTTCTTGAAATTCTATCGACTGGATCGTTAGAAATCGGCAAAAGCGATCGGTCTCAATTTTTCGAGCAACTGCGCATGCACTGCATTTAACTGGATTCTTTCGGTAACAAAGAAAAAGCTGAGAATTGCTGGGTTCTTTGCGTCGTTAACTTTTCTAACATAGCTTTGTAATATAAGACTAAAGACATCAATACACTGCGTTCAATAAGGGAGAGAAATAGCGCATATAGTGCGGGTGTTGAGTAAATAAAATGGTCGCTCTATTGAAGGCATGTTTGTTTTTCAATCTTTGTGCGCGCGCTGAATTGCATCAGCAAAAGCGCGCGCGAAAACTGTGCTCGGCCACCTTAAGTGCGCGGTGTTGTGTTACACGTTGGGCCGTTGAGAATTTGAGCGCTCTACAAGGCATTGTATGGAATTTAAAATAACGAAGGATAAAATAGCGCAATGAAATAAAATGTTACTTTTTTTTGAATAAAATTAAGAAAATATACTCACCTTGCCTGGTTTCTATTTTCCATTTGCTGCGACAAACACCTGAAAAGCCCCCAAAAACAACGAAATAGGCCAAATGGACAACAGAAACCAGGCAAGGTGAGTATATTTTCTTAATTTTATTCAAAAAAAGTAACATTTTATTTCATTGCGCGATTTTATCCTTCGTTATTTTAAATTCCATACAATGCCTTGTAGAGCGCTCAAATTCTCAACGGCCCAATGTGTAACAAAACACCGCGCACTTAGGGCAGTCACGTCTCACTCGATAGGCGTAAATTCAATCTCGTTCCCAGAGTCTTCGTTCCCCTTGACCAGCGGTCGGAAAACGAGAGCTCTGGGAGTAACCATTTCAGGCATGCGCCATAGATGCAGACTGCACAATGAAACCGGATGGGCAGAATCGCCAGAATTCGGTTATTTCAAAATGGTTGCTACCACAGCTCTCGTTTTCCGACCTCTGGTCAAGGGGAACGAAGTCTCTGGGGACGAGATTGGCGTAAGTCATTAATATTTGATCGATTCCTCAAATCGTGAGTTTGAGACGCCTCCGTTCTAACCACAAAATACTGAAAAGTCGTAGTTCTTACCTCTTGCCTGTTTCAGTAACAACATGAGATAGATTTCGTAGATACTCGGGGGAAGGTACAAACACTCTATCCGAAGAATTCACCCAGACATTGAACGGTTTTAACAGCTGGTTTATAAATCCTAACCATGTGAACTGAAAGGAAACCCTGCGTAAATTGCTAAGAAATTGCATATGAAAGTGAACCTTCCTAGAATAGCTTATACTTTAGATTCTAGACTAAAGGCACGAGGACTTTTTGCGCAATTATTGCTTTCTGAACTGAAACTTGAAAGATCTTGACAAATAATAAAACCACAACTGGTAACTATTTTAACTCCGTGCAAAATTAGGGCTTTCATTTGCTCATTGGTACATTGTTTTTAATCTCTTAATCGACTCTTAAGAAGGAAGCCAAACCTACCCCGAATCCTGGAGCCCTGCGTTCAAGCTCTGTTATGTTCATGTTCAGGTGGAAATTATTGAGTATCACACCTCGTGGCGGAATGATCTGCAACAACAACAACAACAAAAACCAAAACAACTGACACTGATGAAGTACTCCGTTTAGAAAAATATGACTTAAAAATATTAAGAACTTTTTGGGTGGAGAGAGTTCATAATTTGTGCGTATGATTGTTGCTATATCTCACGGGTTAAATTTTCGTGTTGAATTTCAAAATCTCTCAGGTCAATTTTTTAACTACTACCTTTGGATGGGATTTTGGGCCATTTCTGTACGCTTTTTGATTGAAGCATTTCTCCGGCTCTCATTTCTTCTCCTGAGTGGAGCGAAGGTCACGCAAAGTTAACGATTACAAGACCTCAACAACGCAAGAACTTCACCCAAGGATCAAAACTGGCCGCCATCACCGTGCGCCAAGCTTTTAAACGCTGTTGTTCTATTTGAATCTACACGTACGACAGCTTAACAATATTTTATACAATATTTACAGTATTTTTTTACGTACCTTTGCAATCTTTCCTTCCAGCTCCAAAACCTTTGCCATTTGGTCTTTCGTGTCACTTCCTCCTCCGAGCAGCCTTCCTACTTTGGTCATGTATTTCAAATAAGCCAACCGCGTCTGAAATAGAATGAATGCAAGGGCTTCCGGGAATCATAACTGTTTTTGGATTTATGAGTATGCCATAAATTCTAAGTTTCTTACTTACTGTGCATGGCAACCAAACAAACTTGTTGGATTAACCTAACCATACTGTTAAGAGTCTACCGATGCTGCTATCTTAAAAGGCTTTTAATTCACAAAAAAGAACTCCTGTACACCTTGCGTTCCAATGGTCTGTCTCAGTCCAACGCCCTCTGTGCTCCTTGGTTTTCTTCAGTGTTAATTTGTAAATTGATTGTTTTGTAACCAGGTTTTAAATAACCATATTTCGGTTAGCCCACAAGACACACGCCTAATCTTTCTGGGCGGTGAGCCACAAGCACCCGCGATTTTTTTTCGAATTTTTCTGTAAACATTCAGATAACTTCTGGCACAATACCTTGTTATCAGGGCTCAAGTACTTCGCAGGAATTAGACTCAAGGATGGAGGTGTTATCTGCAAAATAACAAAAGAGATAGAGCACATAAATCAGTCAAAAAATGGAGCTAAAAGGGAATTTAAGTAACCAAAGCACGAGGGAGAGGAAGCACTATTTTATCAAATATCTCTCGCACTAAATTATCAACATGCATTCAGTATATATTGGTATTTCGGTATGAAACTTGTAAAATATATCTTTTAAGGCCATGTGGAAACATTCACCCTGATGTTTGTCGTTCTTTATAAACCAGACTAATATCTTATCATCTTCACCATTATTATTATTATTATTATTATTATTGCAGTTTTGCATATAACGTTTAAAGCAGGAAGGTGGGCTTAAATTCAGTTCACACGTCTCATTTCTTAGACCGATTTTACTCATTTGAAAAAGAAAACGTTACTTTACACCACAGTCGTATCCTGTGTATTCCAAACACACTTCTGGGGGGTACCCCGTTATATGGGCTATATAGGTCTGTGCGGCCCCAAAGGATAGGGTTTTTCAGCCGTTTTAGCCATAAATAGGATATCGATTTTGGCCATTTTGGTTATAAATAGGGTATGGTTTTAGCACTCTAGTCTTGAATTGGATATGTTTCTTAGAAGAAGCTACTTTTTCATCGTTATCAATAAGACCGTCAACAAAAGCCCGTCATAACTTATGTTTAGGCCAATTGTGTGAGCCGCAACGGTCATAAATAGGGTCGAAAAATTTTGGTCATAAATAGGGTAAGGGATTTGGGAAGTGGGCCGCACTTCCCCGCCCAACTTTTCTGGAAAGTTTAGGAATATCCTTCAGCAAAAGAGTTTTAATGACTCTCTGATCCTTGATTGTTTCTTATTACATGTGGAATTAAACTCCGCAAAATATGTTAATAGTCGTTTTTCATTAACTGGGATAAGTTTACAAATTATAGCTAAAAACAGCAGATAAATGTACCTTAAGAACGTGTTGTGAAGAGTTGAAAGGATTAACATCAACGTTTAGCACAAACAGAGGTGACATGTATGAAAACTCCATTTGGAATGCCATTAAAACCTCAGGAAGACTCCATGTTGACTCCTTCCATGAAGTATTTCCCAGTGGCCACGATCCGTATTGAGTAATAAGACGTTTTAACTCAGGGAGAGCAGTGTTGTCATTCTGGTCTTCCGCCATGCAAGATTTGAAATAGTCTTTAGTTTTCCTTACAGCGTGTCCGCTTGGAAAGTCGCCATCTTCTAACAAGAGTAATAATAGTTTCTTGTTGTTTTCGTCACCTAGCTTACGATAAGCTGCGAACCAATTTTCGGATGATGGAATTGGATTGTTCTTGATCCAACCGCCGCAGGAGTATTGAAAGAAGTCCTTGCACGGATCAACAGACTCGTTCAGGTTCTGCTTTATTGCACCTGCAACCTCCAAACATGAGCTTGAACTGCAATGGTCGTTTGGTTGCCTGACATGGGTCAAGATTAGGACGATAGCGAGCGCAATGCAAACAAACAGCAAAAGTGCGCAGATGAAAACCAGTCCAAAACGCCCTTTCCAGTTATCCTTTGTAAACGAGGTCGGGCTACTCCAGGGCTTGACACCTAAGGTCTGTGTGCTACCTGCATAACCTAGGTTTGTATCACCCCGGGTACGATAAGAATCCATATTAACTCGTCTTCAGTCCAATGCAATGATTTACTTTAATTTGCAGTTGCCACTTCTGATCACTGATGCATCGCGACAAACATAGACCCTATTCATAAATGGCTGCCAATTATATATTAAAAATTTTTAAATCTCAAACGAGTTTAGTTAGGTTAATTTAAATGCACACAAAATAATTTTCAATTGGCAGCCATTTATGATTAGGGTCTATTGTATGAGTTAATACTAGTAATATATGGTAACAGTCCTTATATACATCGGTCATGCTTTTCACGCATGCTCATTAAACAGTTGTCTTGTGTCAGCCATAAAGGGTCGTGCACGTGTGTTTTCCTTCCCCAAAAACATAACTATTAGTTGGCCTGGTGATTTCGCAATCGTCATGAGCCGATGTCAGATTTTGACAAGAGATAGGCCTGTTCTCTTTGTATCGGAAGTTGTAATTAAATCACATTTCGGTTAATTTGTTTGCACGGTTGTTCTTACCAATGTAACCAATAAGATATCTGTAGTTTGCTCTGGAAGTAGCTTATCGCATTTGAAACTGACTCTTGTCGACTGTGTCTCTTGTCTTGTCGAGTGTTTGCTTTTTATGGAACAAAAACCCAGGAAAAGTAAAATTAAAATTAGTGAACGATGAGGCATTCATCCATATCTTGAGGACTTAAGATGCTAGTTAATTTTAAGGATTAACGTTTGTTATGATGAAGCCTTGCAAGTTAATCGTAGTGTTGCATGACTTAGTAGAAATTAAACAATTAAATACTTGTTAGTAAAATTATTACCCAATGGAAATTTCAAAAGTCATAAATACATTGAGGCAGGATGAATTCTAAACTCCTCTCATTAACTCATTTGCTGCAGGGGACGGTAGGCTCATTAGAAGAATGCGGTTTTCAACGAAAACGCAGTAGTGTGGAGGAGAGGCTTACGACGTTTTCACACAATACACAAGAAATCTGAGTTATTGTCATTGTTAAGCTCAGTTTCAGTTAGATACGCTGTTGTCATTTGCGGTTTCTTTGAAGTGCCTTAACAAATCTCTACCCTTGAAATTACACTGAAATCCGCCCTACGGCCTCCCTGCTAATACGGCCAGCTCGTTATTACGGCCACTATATTCTGGCTCGAGCAGAAGTTCAGTCAGTCATTTTCTTGTTCAAATAACCCTTTTAGTACAGCCACTCCGTTTCTACGGCCCATTAGTAGTGTGGCTCATTGGTGACCGGATTGAGGGTTCCACTGTATGTGCAAACAGCCACAAAGCCATTGCCTCCCGTGATATAAACAGTAATTTGCAGAACTTTCTCTCTTGTGATCTACCTTCCTGTCAACATTTTTCAAATCTTACGAGCATTAAATCGCCCTTTTCAGGTCATCAAGCTTTCAGGTTTCCTTGCAGCTGGGACCATATGTACTGCATTGTGCAAAAAAGTGCTTGCATTCAGATAAGAGTCAAATTCCCTTCAACAGCGATATATTGCTGAAACAAGACAGAGGGGAAAAAAATTAAAACGTTCTACCCAAGTTCAAACAGGGTTCATTTCTTAAAGATGTAAAAATCCGATTCAAGCTTAACAACAGAAAAAAAAATTCTATTAAACAAGTTTATCGATTAAGAAACACCCATAAAAAGGAAAAGAAATCACCTCAGAACAAAAAGTAAGAGGTTATTAAACTTCCTGTACAGAAAAATTGAACAGAGAAAATGAACGCCACTAGGATTAACATGACATCAATGGATCGTGTGTTTACTGATTTGCTTAAAAATGAACACTCATTCCGTTGAACTTGTATTGACAAGGTTAAATTATTATATTGCAAGGTATTAGAGTCAAAATATTTACATTTAAAGTAATCGTGTCAAATCTGTCAATTTTTTATGAACGAAATATCAATCAAATCAACTTGAACTCTCTCGGCACTGGTTAACAATGAAACTTATAGAAGTAAATGAAACATGACACAAGCCTTGAAGGGATCATGCAATTATTATTAAAATTGGTTTTGGTATAAGCAGGATATGGAATTTTCTTTGCTAGACTTGACTAGTAATTCAAATTATCGTGCGCGTTCATGTGCACGTTTTGTTAACTTGGACAACTAAGGCCAATCGTTTTCATTTTTTCCCCAGTGTCTAGTTCAAAGAACACGTCGGTGTTGAAGGCTGGTTGTAGCGAAAACGAAGAAACCCGAAAGCAAAGACCTAAGATCTAAGACCCGAAAACGAAGACCCGAAAACGAAGTCGGAAAACCCGTGTTTTGGTCGCAATTCGACAGAATCAGCACTACAATTTGTGAACTTAGAAAACCGCTTAGTCCTTTAAAACCGCAACACCGCAGGTTATAATTAAAATAAAAATTTCCGCAAAACCGCATCACCGCAAACCCTTACGTCCCCTTTATCTCAGTGTAATATCTCTTAATTAAGCAATAGACCGCTCTTTCTATGGGTTTACAATCGTTTAATTGAATTCCACGCGCTAGAAATGCGGCGTATGAACCGAGCATAGACTACGTTATGTTGCGTCGTATTTAATGACCTTTTATGGCTCTGTTAATTCCACGCCCCTCTATCATCCACCCCAGGGAATATGCCAAGCATGACAACAAAGTTCCTTCCCCTAGGGTGAGGTATTTGGAATAGCAGGTCAACCCGTGGATGGCGCATTGTTGTTGCTCATTTCAAATTACCTAATCACCTTTAATGTAAAACGTACCAAAGATTGAGTTGATAAACCTTATTGGAGTCGTGCAATTTTCAAGTCAACTCGATCTCCACTCTCTCTTCTCCCCATCATGTGCAGAACTTTGGAGTTGTCGCATTATTTTTTAAGTTCTGTTATTTTCCGAGGGCACAATACTTCCAAAAACCATGGTTACAGTTTATGAACAATTATTGCCCCCATCTAAAGGCAGATATCTAAAGGCAAAAGAGGATTTTGACCTTGCCTGATGGATTGGGCATTTGCAATTCAAGCCTGATTTTTCTTCTGGTTCCATTACTTTAAAGCTACATGTACTTTAACTACACCAGTGCTTGGTTGGCTTTTCCAGCTAAGTGTTGCAGACTGAGGGTCTGACAGTCTGACGATCGTTAAGAAAGTCACTCGAGGAATAGCCGAGAATTCTCCGAGATAAAGCTTATCCATCGCCTGAACGCAAGGTTTACTATATATCAGTTAATACAGTCGTCGGTTGGTGCGACTGGGTGACTAGTAAAGAGACGTTTTTAGCGGCGACAGCTAGGTGAAACAAGCTAGGTGAGGACGACTAGTTCGCGAGACATTCAATTTAGCATCCAGATCTCTCTTGGTAACGGATCTATCGTTAACTATCCGACCAAAGGGTGTCTGAAGGGCGAGGATGAGCGATGTGCAAGGCTCTAGTTTGAGTCACGAGTCCTTTCGAGGGCATGGGGGGGCATGGGGACATAGGTTCCTATCCATCCGCTGCCACCACGAGAGTGTTAAAGAGACGAGAACGCCACAACGAAGATACTTTAGCAGCTTGAATACCGCTTAGCGTTTAAAAATCGGGATGCTCGCCAACAACACGAGGGGCGGAAAACGCGCGTATATACTCGCAACATAACGCGGCGGGCACTGTCTGATTGCTCAGTTACAGGTCAGTTGTCGTGAGGAATGAACATTCGATGCATGATTGATCGGTCGATACAATTTGCTTGAAGATGCCGTTGTCACTAATGTATTGTCACAATGTTCTACTTCAACTTTGCAGGGAACAGATGTTACATTTGTTCTTCTTTATTTCATAAAAAAACAAACATCTCAAATGCATACATGCACATGGCAAACTATATAACGGCCCTCGGGCCAAACGTCAAGCTTCTCATTATGAGTTAAGGACCGTCTCATTGATTCAATTTTGTCTGTTGGGTCACATGTATTTGATGACAATTAAGTCAGCTCAGTGAATTCTCGAAGATGTTACACTCTGACGACAATTTCAGATGTTGCACCTTTGCGTACTGTGTGCAGTTAAATCTTCAGTTATGTAGAATAGTCGAGCCTTCACTTTCTAGACAGGAAGAAAACCTTACCAATTAGTTCTTTTCCTCGAAAAAAAATTGATTGATACCAGATGAGCCATAAAGGACCTATTACACGAGTGATTTTCGTCCAGTTTACTTTGGCCATTTCCAGAGATGTTTGATGTTTAGCCCAAGACACGAAGACAACGATTCGAAAGTGTAAATTTCTACAATTTTTGCTGAAGCCTATGTTACAAAATGCGATTTTGGATATTTTACTCATAGCTTTCTCAATTTTTGATATATTTTGATTCGTTGCATGAATAACTGGAAAATTATTTTGCCAGGTGGTTAAACGTGGTTATTTTCCGAACCAGTCGGTTTAACTCACGCATTTTCTGATACTCAAAAAGTTTCCTGTATATAGTGGCACTGTCTGCTAGTTCTAACATCAGGTAATACTCATAAAACAGTTCATTGCCTTCATTAACTCTCACTCATGTTTTGCGACGAGTTTTACCCGATCAAAATAGATTCTAACTAAATCGCAGAGTTATTAGCTAATTTATAGTATTATAACTATTACCGTCTCTACTATCATTAGCCATCTTTACTTCCTAAAGACGTTTTGTAGTTTATCAAGGATTATTCTACAAAATCTACTGATTTTTTGTAAAACGATTTATAACCTCCATCACAATAAGTTGGGACACCATGTTCCCTGCAAGTCAGCAGAGAATACTACGCACCCAAATGCATATGTGTGTTTCACTCTGGCTTCTCCTGTCCATTGCGTCTCATTGTTGAATGAAACACGTTCTGTTTGTCCCAAACCGATCAAAGAAAAGCAAGGACGAGAAAGGGTCCCAACACTGTGACCTAGATTAGCGTTCATGAAATCAGTCTACGTTTGTTCGCAGTGCCTAAGAAATACTAAGAAATCGGAATTTTTCGGACAGAACCATTTTTTTTCAACAAACAATTGACGTAATTTTCTTTTCTGTCAGAGAAAAGTAATTGAAAAATCTGTAATTACAATTAGCTTAGAAGTATTTTCAAAAGCCTCATATGACAAGCTTGAGTGATGCCGTTGGGCTGTGGACAGTCTTGCTTCACCACACTTTACACTTCTTCTCGGGATTCATCCCTTGACCCGCGGGACACTTGAAGGCCTCTGAAAACTCCTTCATATTTGATAGCGGGCCAATCACCCTGAATAAGAATAACAGTCAGTGTTAAACAGTGACATGATACTTCCTTGCTTCGTTCTTTTTCAGTAAATAACCGGGCGTATAAACTCTGTTACTGTCGTCTCCGTCTGGATTTCAAAATTGTTTTATTCCTCGTAAACGGACGAAGCCAGCGCAAAAGACCCGAACAGGGTCCGAAATTAACTTTTTTAGGCAGGCGCCAACTGGCGACTGAATTTTTTTTTTTCAGTCGCCATATGGAAAAATTTGGTCGCCAAAAAGTCTCAATAAAATTTTCCTTCGGAGCAAAACACAAACCAAAATTTTTGGTCGCCAGATGGAAAATTCTGCTCGCCAATTTTTCTTTTAAGAATCGGAACGAGGAGAACGCATTTGGCGCCGCAATGATGGCGATTTTTCCGCTAACGATAAGATTAAATACAAACACGCTGATTATTTATACACCTACCACTGAAAACCCACGACGAACGAATCGAATGCCGGCCACGCAGTTTCGTGCGACTGCCAATGTTTCAAGTCAATTTTATATCTTCTCTTGTCTCTACCTTTTGGAGAAGAAACGTACCCGACTGAAAACTGCCGTTTGGTTCTTTGCTCTATGTGCAAAACGATCTTTCCTTTCGCGTTCTGTCAAGACGATCGACGGATCGCCATGTTGAATATCGAAATCTTCCACCAATTTCTTCGCGGATGTTCCGTCTCCACTTTGTAATAAGTTACGGAAAGAGTTCAGGACATATTTGGACACCATATCGCCTGAATAAATATTCCTGGCGAAAGAACGCACGTGGCCTTCTGCGCCCGATATACGTATGTATATCTCATTCGTTAATTATATCTAAGGGGGCCGCTGTAATTGGCTAAGCTGTAGCGGCTCCCCTGGCCATTTTGTTTTGTTTTGCTGTCTGGGTTTTTTTTTTTTTTTTCTTCCTCTTTTTTTTTTTTTTTTCTTTGTGTAATAGTAGGCCGAAGCTTAATAAATAAATAAATAAAAAGTAAATGTTATGGGAAACCACTGGAAAAACATGGCGGCGAAGCTTCGCACTGATCGTAGCTGTGAAACGTTGTGGTGGAGTTATAATAACAGGAAAATCGGTTTTATACTTCAAAAGCAGCGGAAAGGTAAAAAGTAAGTGACCAATTGGCGGGCGGCTTTGAATTGTATTTTAATCGATTTGGCTGAAAATCTAAGTTTGTGTAATTATCGTGGCTTGAAATAGTTAATCGCCCGCCGGCGACCAGCTCTGAAATTCTGGTCGCCAGTGCAAAATTTTTAGTCACATTGGCGACCAGGAAAGCGCAATTTCGGACCCTGCCGAAGCATCTGAAATTTATTTCCCCATCAATTTCGCCTCTTTAATTCAACTCTCATTCGTTCTGATTACATGCCTGGTGCGTCCACCGTACGTGTCTCTGGGTGTCTAAGAATGGCCCTCTAGATCTCGGATAGTGTAAGTTTTGTGTCGCAAATTGGAATTTTCGATCGGAAAAAACCATCGTGCTCTTTGTAAGAGTCAGTTTTATTAATACAGTATTAATGATGTTCTGCTGTCTTCCTACCTGTAATTGGCCAGTGCGTGAGTGTCTGTCTTTGCCAAAGTGTATGCAGCTGATGGAGTAAACACGCTGCACCACATCTAAGAAAAGAACTCAAGAAAATTAACTACTTGCTGATGTTAACAAATGAGTATTCCTATCTTTCAACCATCTGAACATAAACCATTATCAAAGTAAAATTTACATTGCTAAAATGACGTATGTTTGAATGCACATTGATGCATCGCATTTCACAAATACATTAGTAACCAGAAACAGCGTCATTAAAAGAGGCGCAGAATTCAGTCGCTCTATATCGCCATTCGTCTCTTTTACTTATACAGCGCCATTCCAGTTTCAACATCTGCAACATCCAGTTAGTTCAAGTTTAGTAGAATCGGAATATCTAAGATGCATCTTAATTTCGAGGGTCTCTTCCCCCTACCTGAGCAAAGCTGACGAACAAGAGCTGCTCGTTTGTCATGTTGAGGCCAGGTAGCAATGTCTCTGGACCATTGTTCTTGACCCAATTCTTGTAGCCCTGTTTGGAAGATACAAGTGACTGACTGAGGGACAAAATCTAAGAATTCCTTGCAACTAGTTTGCTTTCTCCGGGTTTCAAACGTGTTGTGTGGTCACATCTTTGTAGCTCAGTCAGGCTCAAAAATTCGGGGCGTCACGTGTTTGTCCAGGTGGCTTAATGTTCCTGTGGCAGCCATTCATTTGAAAGGTCGTTTCACCGAAATAAGGCCCAGTGTTTTTTTATTTGAAAATAAATAAGTTAATTTACAATATTTAGACAGGAAGCCTTAGCTGGTTTTCATGAAGGTCCACGATCCCGGTCGAATTAGAATTTGGAGATGCTGGTTTTTGTAGAGTGAGGAAAGCCGGAGAACCTGGAGAAAAACGCTCGGAACAAGAACAACAACAACAAACTCAATCCAAGTAAAATCGAACCCGGGCCACATTGGTGGGAGGCAAACGTTCCCACCACTGTGCCATCCCTGATACTGGTCTTAATAAGGGGTTGGTTCCAAAACTGATCTTTATAAAGATTTTGCACTTCAATTTTGGTAAACCAATTTATGAGAACTTTGATATTGCACACCTGTATCGGCCGTCCCCTAGGCTCAGGAAGAAAAAATAAATTAAACAAGACAAAACAAAACAAAACAAAACAAAACAAAACAAAAAAAACAAAAACAAAAACAAAACAAAAAACAAACAAACAAACAAAAGATCTAGCCAATGCAGGCCAAAATAAGGTAAACGAAATGAACACTTTGATCATTTCATTCTTTCGGGCTTATCTCTCTGCTCAAGCGATCTGTTGGCATCCTAGAGTTGACAGAGGACTCGGAATAGAAAAACATAACTGTTTGAACATCCTGAATTCAGTGACATTTATATCTCCTCCGTTCTGTTAATTTAACACAAGAAACAAGCAGGCACATGTAAATATTTCATTCTCAGCAATAACAGTAAAATGAGTAAATAACGCTTTACCCAGTAAGCAAGTCTGATACCACCGTTGTCAGCAATGTTTTCGCTTAGCGTGAGTTCTCCATCGATCTGTTTGAGAGGAAATTAAAAACTCACAGTCATTCAATCAATCAATCAATCAATCAACCAATTAATCAATCAATCAATCAACCTTTATTTTAAAATGATAGTTTTCAAAGCTACAAAGCTTTTACTGTCGTATAATAAAAGATCTAATGTGCTGATGGACTCATAAAAATTTACAATATATCACGTCAACGGATATTGCCAAGGCAGTAACTTGTAATATATTAAATCGTAGAAGACGAAAGTGGATTTTTTTAAACTTGTAATTTATTGATTTGCCACCCGAGAAAACGAAAAAAGGAATGAATAAGGGGTATAAAATGGCAACAGGGAGGGGCTTTAAGATGAAAATCATACGATATAGCGTGATAAGACTTAATTTCGAAGCCAACAATTAATGCTATATGTTCAGCGTCTGTGATGGTCTATCTATGGTCATTTGTACAGTACGTAAATTAAAAATGTCTTCTAGGGAAAGCACGGGATCTTTCTCTTACAGCTGTTTGTTTTGCCCGTTGCTTACTTTGAGGGGTACGAATAATTTCGAAAATTGAGTATTACAGAAAATTAACATGTATCATCAGATCATTGCATTTTTTTGTGCACTTGTTTATCAATTTCAGTTTCCAGCTCAAAATATTTTTTTGAGCCCACATCTTTTTAATTAGTTTGATTATTAAAACAGTTAAGAATTTATTTGTTCTCTACTTCATTTACGATGGTTTATTGTGTCTTACGTGTGTTTTGCCGTCGATCCCACCATCCACAGGATATTTATCGTACTGATTCACAATGCAATTAGATCTCTTTTCAAACGCTTCTGAAGTGCTTTTACTCCACCAGTTATCAATTATCTCTCCATCTTTGTTAAAAGTTCTCCCTGGTGAAAAAATAATATTTCGTTAGTGCTTTTTCTTGATTTTCGAAAAAAGAAGACAAGACTGTCAAAATGCGGTTGCCTTGGAAACATCAAATTTCGATGACAATGACATGTCATACCAGATTATTTCGAGGTAAATTTTAGACAAAGTAGCAAAGTTTGTAAATTCCACCCCCCCCCCCCCCTCCCGGGCAGGATAGGGTTGACCAAATATTTTGCATACAGTGGAAATACTCCTTTTCTTGCAAAATTATGGTCTTCAATTGAAATAAAGACTTTATAATAACGACATTCTGGTCTATGCCTTTAGTCTGTACATGTATTGCTGATTTTATAACTTCGCAGGGGGCGTGTTTGGCAAATCCATCTTTAGCGAGATGCAGACGAGGAATTCTAAGCTTTAGTAATCCGCCCGAGCTCAAAGGAAAACCAGCTTTCAAAACACCAGCGCGCGCAAAGCGATAAATGATGTACCCTATGGAGTCACCTTACAAATTAAGGAATGAGATTTTCTGATTCAATTACTGACCGGTCGAGTCGAATCCGTGGGAAAGTTCGTGTGCCAGAACCATTCCAATTGCTCCAAAGTTCACCGCCCTAAAAACATGAGATATGAATGATTCAGCCTGAAATGTAGGTAGGACGCGAAAATGCCAAAAGGTCCCTGTATCAGTTTATCGCTTAAAGACTCCTATTGTTAAAACCATAGATTTCTTACCTAATGTATTTCTTTTTTGACCAGCTTACTCTTAGATGCACTAATTTGTGTTAAGTATTACACAAGTGTTTCAAGAACGGTTTTTCTCGATCAAGTGTATAAAGAAGCGTACAATGGCAAGCAAGGGGAAACAAAATATAAACTATAATGTACTACCTTGGTGCCTTTTGTCCGTAAAAGAATGGTGGCTGCAGAATTCCGGCCAGGATGTCTATCGAAACAAAGCAGCAAAATTATTTAAAATTTAGATTGTTCTACTGTGAGTAATGTTCACTGAATTTGTCCAGGGCCCCTCTGGATATCAGCCTCGTCGCTGAATGGGCCACCCTGGCTAAATAAAGTTTACCTTTACCTTTGTTCAAGTTTAAGGATGTGCTTACTAAAAATTAAATCAGTCAATCTCGGTATAGAACGTTGGAAACTGAAATACGGTGTAGAGGACTAAGCTCTCTAAGCAATTTGCCACAGCCACAAAGCAAAATTCCAGCATCAGTGATACAATATCCAGTTGCTGTGTGCTAAGTAAGATTAATATTTCCAAACAAAGCAAAAGATGGTACCAAGATTTTGTTGTCGAAACATTTTTTAAAATTCATGGCATATAATATGTAGACTGTTAAAGTGCAAACTGGCATTTTTCTGAGAGAGAGAACACAGGAAATTGTACACTCTCAACAGTCTTTGGTCATTTACTACCGTCTCTGTACTCCCGTGTGCTACAGGCCGTTATATGAAGACATGATTCATCATCGCAGTTATATACACACCTTAAGCAGTTAATCACAACAGCTTAAGTTGTGTATATAACTGCAATGATATACATATATGATCCTTCATATTTGTACAGGCCGTAGTACAAACATTTATAGAGTGTGCTCACGTGACATCATTAAATTCTCAAATCCAAAACTAAAGAGCCCCTAAAGGTTTCATCCTCTTCAGGAATAAGAATTACTAAATTTATATCCGTTTACAACTTTCCAGCTCAGCAGCGTCCTTCGTTTGGAAACCAGCGCATTTTGAATTTCGGAGTTATGGCGGTGTGTGACATGAAGCTAAGATCGCGTTTGTCGAAAAACATACACTTGTCTCGTGATTCTTAGCCATTTTAGGAGTTAAAGTATTAGGAAAAGTGCTTGTGTAAATGTTTTTTGGTTCGGTTCAGATATGTTAATCAGTTGTCTAGATAGCCACAGTAAGTTCCAGATGTTTACACTATTTTCCGGCCGCCATATTGGAGGACTAAGAAGGTCCTCCAACATGGCGGCTCCATACTAGGCTCTATAATTTTGAGCGGAACATTTCGACGAATATCTCAACTCTGGGAAAACGCACACACCTTAAACTTGGAGAACTTTCTTCTTTATTTATCGTCTACAATATCACAATTTCTTGACTTTATCCACTGAATGGTTTTTACTTTTATATTTTATTGCGCGACAATACACACAATCTATTGGTAAACCAGTGGGATTAATTAGTTTCAATATTTGATCTTTATTCGCCATTTCTACATCCTCCACAGTACACCTTGTTTGTCCCCTAAACTCTGCATAACCTTTGTTTCCCATTTCTCCTGGGTATTACAGTCGTCCCAAGAGAAATTGAAGACAATGCTTATGCAAAATTTTGGGGGCCAAATAAGGTGTTTATGGAGAATGTGGAAATGGCGAATTATCATAATTTCTTACTTATTTCGTTTCTGTTAGGTAAGTAAAACGCGTTCACCAGCTGAGGTCCAACATACCACCTGTAATGGAATAAACAAATACGCGAATAGTGTTAAAAGTAAAAAATGTTGCCGTCAGACAAAGAGAATCGTTTCCCCGAGTCATGTTTTACTGCGCCTTTCGTTAACAATGACAATGGCGACCCCGAGGACAACGCCTAGTAAAAGAGGAATTTATATCAGTTACCGTCGAATTTCGGAATTGTCTAGATCTGTTCAGAGCGCCCATTGGTCTCAGAACTTGCTCAAGCTGATCATGCATGCAACACCAGCGATCAATTTCAAATGAAAATAATTACGAAAAATCAGTCTTTCGCGTTCTCCAAGATACGCAGAACTTAGTCATTTCACGTCGTTGTTGTGTAGAGGACGGCAAAGAAGTGTACAAAGATTTATAACGCACAGCCATTGTTCTGCATATTAACCTTTTGTTTGGTGGCGCTCTCGTTGCCGTTGCTGTTGCCTTCGTGGTTTACTTAAGTTCTCTAATAACAGTCGAACGCGAACTCTGAAGTTCAAACCCACACTAACGATAGCGCTTTTAGCTGCTGTCAATCATAACTGAGACGACAACCAACGAACCTTGACAATAAGAACCAAACAGAATGGACATTGCTTTGAGCGACCTAAGTTAAAACTGCGCGATCTCCGCCTTTTTTCCGTTCATCTGGCTAATCCGTTTATTTGTTCCTTTTGATCAGCTTTAGCCCAAACTCGCGGGATGCTGACAACTCACGCAAGCCCTGACGCGCGCCTTGGTTGTACTCACTGTTCTTTGTCCACTGGATTCTTAAATTCCGAAAAGGAACGCCTTGTTCGCCACTTCGTCACTCTCAGTGCATTCAGAAGGTAATTGCTGCGGCTGATGTTTATCTAAAATGAAATGAAACGAAGCGAACAATCAGATCTTTCAATATCCAAGGGAAAGAGTCTAAGTATGACCTCCGTCATCAACATCGTGTCAGCGTACAACGTTTTGAAACTTATTATATGAAAAACTCTCTATCATACAGAGGATCCATTGTTTGGAATCTTTTAGAACCATGCACTGTCAGTGCCAGAGATTATGCTAAAGGGAAAAAAAAGTCTCCCGACCTCAGAAACTTGAACTTTACTGAAGAGTCACCGCAAATGGTTTCCCTTTTGACTTTTGATTTCGTCTTTTATTGATTTTATTCATATCTTTTTTGCATTCTTTCAATTTTTTTTATTAGCCTATTAACATTTTTTACACGGCCCACCGTTTTTAAATAAAAGATGTTGTTTTTGTTATAAAAATCCAAGAGTTGGCTGATGCTGGATCTACAGCAAGTATGTAGCTACTCAGCTTGTCTGAATTATTTTTCACTATTTTGAATAGTTTTTTGCCTAAATATTTTAATGTTTTCTCTGTTTATATTGATATTGTATTCCCGCGCCAAATAAGTATTTGTTGTTGTTGTTGTTGTTGTTACAACCGTGACGCGTGTTTCATGATCATATAAAAATGAAACTTAAGGCTGGTTTTCATATAAGCATAAACATAAGCCGACATACGGAGACGAAGTTGATAATTAGCACCTTCAGTGTACATAACATGGCATTATAAATACAAACATTAGGTACATTTACTTAGGATAAGTAGAAAGCTAATCGAGCTGAGAGAAAGTATTAAAAAAGTTACATAAAGGAGGTAAGTTGGCACTAACGCAAGAAAATGGAATAAGGAGAGGAAAGCACTAAAGAAGACGAAGACGAAGACGAAGACGAAAACGAAGACGAAAACGAAGACGAAGACGAGGAAGACGAGGGAGACAGGGACGAGGACGAAGACGAAGGAGAACAGGAAGCCGAAGAGACGAAGAAGAACAACGACAACAATAGTAACACTAAGAAGAAGAAGAAGAAGAAGAAGAAGAAGAAGAAGAAGAAGAAGAAGAAGAACAACAACAACAACAACAACAACAACAACAAAACGAGCACGAACAAGAACAAGCACAAGCACAAGAAGGATCATGCATTTGCATCAATCACGGGACTTACATCTTTATAATATTCATTCAGCAATGTTTCATTGGCGCAGAGCTTTGGAAAACCAATCTTGTTCTTCATTGCTTTTTCCTTGAAATCAAGAAAAATCACGAACAAGATTACAACAAATTAACATCAACTTTATCTAAACACTGTTAAAGGACAGTTAAACAATTTGAGCCTGTAAGGTCCATCTTCTAACAGTGCCTGAGAATTGAATTTTGATTGTACCTGTGTTAAAATTGGTTCTCGTCGAGCCAACGTGGCGAGTAGCATGTTGATGGATTATAGATCGGATTCGAATGAATGATTGTAACAAAAATCTTGCAAGGAAGGTCAAGAAATGTCACCTTTCACTCAGCTTTAATTCACACCTTTTCGATAATTTTTTGTCGGGTCTGATCATCTATCCATTCGTAGCGTGACGTTTCATCTCGAAACGTTGTTTTAATCGTCGTCATCATTTCTTGAATCTGCAAAAAATAAAGCGCGGAGGATTTTAGAAAAGTTACAGGGGCCTTCTTCCGTCCTAAGTGAAACATTTATGAACGGCATTTTAGGCGGGAACTGTCGGCGTGCGCAGAGCGTTTAATTGCTGCGGGCACTACACGGAACTCTTAGAGCTACACCATCTGCAGTAAAGAGCTTTTCGAGTCAAATCTAAGATCGACGTCCGTTGATTGAGTAAGAGAAGGGTAAATAAAAAAGGAAGAGGACGGTCTAACGCTCAGCGTTATTCGTGGATCAAAAATTCCATTCCTGTCCATGCCCTGCTATTTTAATAGGAAAAATTAGCACATCAAGAAGAGATACAGTTTTTCACTCACGAGTGGAATCACGTCAGAGTCGAAAACCTTGGAAACCCACATATAGCCTAGAGCAAATGTAAGTCCGTGGCTGTAGGAATTAATGTCCTCCAGACACGACAACCATCGTGTCTCGGCAGCTTTCTTGCCTTCCATTTCCTTTTGATATTCCAATAACGCAGACCGAAAATCACGTGACAAATAGGGGACAACAGAACGTACGAAGGTCCACATCATATAATTTGACAGAGTCCTGGGAACAAGATGGATGAAGCTCTATAAGCTTCTAAGAAGAAGCACATATCACTCAATGAATAACTGCAAACAGGAAGCCTTACAAATGTACTTATGTCACTAATTCTTTTCAAAAATTAATATACACTGTTATATAACTGAAGTTTAGTTGAATCTAACACATGCTCTTCTTTTGGTTAAATATTTTATGGTCACGTGGCAATGGTTTAATCTAAACGTCGGCAGGGGGCAATGATCAAACAACTGTTGCTCACTCTCCCACTAACGATCGGCTACTTTGAGTTCTCTTGCCTTATTACTGCACTAAAACAAAACACTAAAATACTGGTCCCTTACTGTTTCCCAGAGGTCCCGACAGTAGTTAATTACAATAATTACATTGTTTTTCCAGATAGCTGGAGTTAAGTGTAAAGTAATAAGGCAAGAAGAAAGAAACCTCTACTATTGTGGAAAAGCGGGCGACAATTGCTTAATTGTCACCCGCCGGGCGATGTAGTCATTGCCACGTGATGATAATCTAGGGATAAGAAAAATCAACAATAAAAGGGCGCTTTAGATTCAACTAGGTCCAGCTATATAAGAAGTGGAATTAATATATAAAAGCCGACGGATATATTTACCGAGACGACTTCAGTTTGTCTTACCGACAGACTTATTGACTGAAAGACAAAAAATTGAACATTTAACTAAAATAGATTTCTCTGTGCTTAGATCCTGCAGGATACCTTTTATTAACAACAAGTTTTACTTTCACCTCAGCCATCGCTGTGTTGCACTGCAATGATGTGATGCAAAATGACACAGTCAACCCACCATTCCATTTATCCATAACTACAAATTATTGAAAGTCGCCGTTCTTACCTCCTATCTGTTTCATTAACAACATGAGACAGATTTCGTAGATACTCGGGGGAAGGTACAATGAGGCTATCTGATGCGTTCACCCAGACATTAAAAGGTTTCAACAGCTTGTTTATAAATTCCAACCATGTGGACTGAGAGAAAATCGGAAATCTGTTAAGAAATGGGGAGCAACTACACAATACAGGGCCACTTTTGTAGTGGCTCGTTTGGTTCGTTTGGCCCGGCAGTGGATTACAAGGGAGCAAGCGAGCCAAACGAGCCGGCTTGTTTGGTGGATGATCAAAAGTGGCCCTGTATTCAGCTGTAGTTTAGCCAGAAATGGCTTATTTACACACTAGGTTCACCTTTCTAGAATAATCAGCTTTAACTTGCTTACTTTAGACTTCAAACAATCACAAACTAAAGGTGCGAGGCTTATTTGTCACGATTTGTAGAATCTGCATTCATTGCTTTCTGATGCTATTGACTTGAGAGGTCTTGACACAAAAAAACGTGTTTGACCCTCGATTTCCAAACACCGAGAAGAGAGTTGAAAATACGACGCGCAGCATAGAATTTTTAACGAACTTCGAGGTGTTTAGTAGTGTGGTCAAACGCGTCTCATTAAAACTAAGGAGAAAACGGAGAAATAAAATCGTTAAAATCTATGCTATAAACTTGTTGAATTAAGAATGAGTTTGAGAAAAATAATTGAACCACAACTATAGGAACTTATTTAATTCCTTGCAAAATTAAGGCTCTTGTTCGCCCATGCATTCTCACACTGATTTTGATCTCTTGAGGAGAAAGCAAAGAAAACAACTTACACCAAATCCTGGGGCCCTGCGTTGAAGTTCTGTTATGTTCATGGTGCGCTGGAAATTTTTGATTAACTCACTCCGTGGCGGAGTTATCTGCAACAAGATCATCAAAAACAACATCATCAACCACTACTGGACAATAAATTTGTCCGTTTAGAAAAATATAACTTTAAAAGTAAATTATGAGATTTTTGGAGGTTCATAACTTGTGTCCTTGGTGATTATGACATTAGTGATGATGCTATATCCCTCGGGTAAAATCTGTTTCAACATCCTGGATTCTGTACGAAGCATTAGGCAACTTGAAAATTTTCCTGTTGTTGGATGAGATTTTGTTCCATTACTGTTAGCGCCCATCAGCATTTCCATCAGATATCCTCAATAATTCCCCGTTTTTCTCCTGGGTAGTCACTGGAGAGAGTGTCAGCGAGACTAAACTGTGCGACAGCTTAGCAATATTTCACACAATGCAGTAATTTTAACCTACCTTTGCAATCTTTCCCTCCAGCTCCAAAACCTTTGCCATTTGTTCTTTCGTGTCATTTCCTCCTCCGAGCAGCTTTCCTACTTTGGTCATGTATTTCAAATAAGCCGACCGCGTCTGAAATAGAATGTGAGGGCTTCGTTTAAATCTGGAGCGACAGTTCACGGATTCACGATCTCTTTTGTTAATTAGAACCAGTCAATATTTGTGAACGGAACAATAAAGGTACTCACCCAGTCTTGGTATGGTAATAATCAAGGGTGCATTAGATTTGTATTTAAGAGTAGTAGAGTAGTTCACCCTTTTTATCTTCAAAATTTTAATCTTTATCTTTAATGTTTAATCATTCTTTAGACACGGTAAAAATTCATCAGGGCTTACAAATATGTCATTACAAATTCATTTACCATCGACACAATTCATTTTACTATATAATTGAAAATTACGTACTAATAACAACCTGTTTTCCATGAATGCCGTGTATCTATTTTATGAATACGAGATTGAATATACTGTAAGTCCTTTAAATTTGTAAGCGAGTTAGCCTCTCTAAGGTTTCCGGGTACGCCGTTCCAGAGGGTTGCACCATTGTAACTAATACTATTTTCAGATACTTGTGGTAAAATACCTTGTTTTCAGAGTTCAGGTACTTCTCGCGAATAAGACTCAAGGATGGAGGCATTATCTGCAAAATATGAAACGAGATATAACACACAAATAGCCTACAAAGAAGTCAACAAGTGCATCTTAAAGGAGCTCAGTCAAGGTGTTTTGTCTTTTTTTTCGGCCACGTACAAAATCTCCTTTAAATGGAAGGATGCCTGAAAATAATAGTTTACTAAGACAAAAGAACATCAAAGAGATAATAATAAACCATAAAGGAACAAGGATGGTCAAGGATGGCGAAGATTGACACGAACTGCAAACGACGAATTTGGAAAATTTAGGCTAAACTTTTCAAAATGTGCAAACCGTGACTGAGCTCCTTTAAGGAAATTTAAGCAACGATCGCAGAAGGAAGAAAAATACCAATAGCATCTCTGACTAAATTATCAACAAGTATTTAGTATTAGTATTTCGCTATCAAACCTATGTCATAGCCAATTAAGTAAAATTTGTCTTTCAAGAATAAGTAGAAAAAGTAAGTTAACCAAATGAATGCTCTAAAACGATGAAATGCTGCGACTAAAAACTAAAATCATCCCGTGCGCGTATGATATGAGTGACATCAGAGTTTCGAAAGCGTTCGTTTTTGTTCTCCACACTCAGGGCTAGTGCAAACACTAATACGATAGACCGACTAAAGGATTCTGTTTGCAAATGCCTCCACTCTGGGCAGCGTTTCTAAACTATGCGCCGTTTTCGAAGTAGAACGCATTAAACGGGAACTATGATGTTAAACACGATACACAAAAACTCGGAGTCACTGTCTTTCAGTTCAGTGTTGAGTCCAGTTTCAGTTAGTTACGCTGCTGTCATTTGCGGTCTCTTTAAAATATCTTAACAAACCCCCAACCCTTGAAATTATGTTTAAATAGCCACAACGCTATCACCTCCCACGAGTTAATTAACAAACGAGACTATTCACTTTACATCTGAATGCGAGTGTACTCTTATGTCAAATGTAGTACGGTTGCTTTCATTTAGTCCCTGGACGCAGCACATAACACTAGGAACGTCTTCAAATCCAAGGAAACCTGAAAGCTGAATGATCTGACAAAGACGATTACTCGTCAGCTTTAAATACATGTAAGAGGACGGTGTATCATTAGAGGGAAAGTTCTGAAAACTATTGACTGTATCGCTGAATTTTGTTTGAATATGTCAAAAAGGCGGAAAAAGACAAACGTTCAGCCCGAGTTAAAGCGCGGCTGCCTGTCTTAAACTTGTCAATATTTGATTCGGGCTTAACAACAGAAAACAGCTTTTACCAAACAATCTTTTCAAACAACAAACGTCAGAACGAAATAATAAGAGGTTATCAAACTTCCTGTGAAGAAAAATATAATTGAACAGAGAAATGAACACCACTGGAATTCACATTAAAAAGCTTGTTTGACAAGCTTGAATTACAACATTGCGAGGTTTTAGAGCCAAGATATTTACATTTAGAATAATCGTGTCGAGTCTGTTAATTTCCATGATCGAAATATTGATCAAATTAAACTGAAATTCCAAGACTGCGCTGTCACAGACGCTACATACCACCGAGGGTCTCAGACAGGGATTTGTACACTAATTGGCAGAAGGTTATTTACAGGGCTAGCGAGACCGAACTCAGTGAAAGAATGCTATCTGTTAATGTTTCGCACCCAATCAAGTTCGCACCCCTAAACACCTTATAAACTTTCTATTTCGAGTTCGCCTTCACCTTCAGTGGATTAAAGAACGAGAAATAAACATGTTCTGCGTGATTTCGTTTCATTATTATATCCAAAATGTTGTCTTTTTGCTCGGTAAAAAAAAAGATAAATTTCAAGCACTTGGTCCATAGTTGAATCGGTGTGGCGTGGGTGCGAACTCGGTGGGTGTGGACTCGCTTGAGTGCAAAACCTCCAGCTACCCAAGGAAACATGACACAAGGCGTAGAAGGATTTATGAGGATCGAATACTAATTTTGTTTTAAAATCGGTTTGTGTTCACGACCGGGGAGTAGTCCACAATGTTTAAGGGGATCATCGTCTCCCACCGTACAGTTCAAAGTAACTCCATCTTGGATTACATTTTATTCCATTATATTTTACCTCAGACCACAAAAATATTAAAAGAAAAGTGACCATTCCTATCCAGCGGCACATCGAACAGTTTATCTTGTAATTTTATGCGTATCCCCCCCCCCCCCCCCCCCCCCCCCCTCCACCACTCGCCCCTCCCGCAACCGCCTCCGCTCCCCAAAGTCACATATC
>Ga0126339_10000350_pt1 | contig 24095 bp, 13 predicted proteins | sample OrbTmetagenome_2_FD_92532 | JGI IMG/M metagenome (GOLD analysis project Ga0126339, IMG submission 92532) | Coral microbial communities from Petempiche,Puerto Morelos, Mexico - Orbicella T R C metagenome | ecosystem: Host-associated > Invertebrates > Cnidaria > Coral | place: Petempiche,Puerto...
CAGGATGGAGTTGCGCACGATGATCCCGGCCAGGGCGATGAAGCCGATCATGGAGGTGGCGGTGAACGGCGCGTCGAACAGCCAGTGGCCCGAGACGATGCCGATCAGGGTCAGTGGCACGGGGACCAGGATCAAGAGCGGCACCTTGAAGGACCCGAACTGGGCCACGACCAGCAGGTAGATCCCCAGGATGGCCACCCCGAAGGCCGCGCCCATGTCGCGGAAGGTGACGTAGGTGATTTCCCATTCCCCATCCCACAGCAAGGTGGGCGTGCCGTCGTCCTCGGGCTGACCGTGCAGGCGGATGGTGGGCGCCGGCAGGCCCAGGGCGTCCCAGTCCGTGGCGGCGATGCGGTCCTGGACCGCCAGCATGCCGTAGATCGGCGCCTCGAAGCGTCCGGCCAGGTCAGCCATGACCATTTCCACGAAATGGCCATCGCGGCGGAACAGGGTGTGGGAGGTCTGTTCCCGAACCTCGGTGACCACGTCGCCCAGTTCGACGATGCCATCCAGGCCGGGGACGGGGGTGCTCATCCAGGTCTCGCCGGGGGTGAGGCCAGCGCGGGGCAGGCGTACGGCGATCTCGATGGGGTCGATGCCGTGGCCGCGATGGGAGTAGCCGACGCTGACCCCGCCCAGCAGGGCGGCCAGGGTATCGTAGACCGCCTCCTCCTCGACGCGATGGTACTCCAGGGCCTGCTGGTCGATGGCCAGGCGCAGGCGCTCGGTCGGGTCGCCCCAGGAGTCATCCAGATCGACGATGAAGTCCACCTCCCGGAAGATCGCCTTGATCTGCTCGGCCACCGCGCGGCGGGTCTCGGCGTCGGGGCCGTAGATCTCCGCCAGCAGGGTGGCCAGCACCGGCGGCCCGGGCGGCACCTCCACCACCGAGAGGGCCGCCCCCTCGGGCAGGGGCAGGCCGGCCAGGCGGGCGCGCACATCGAGCGCGATGGCGTGGCTGGCCCGGTCCCGGTGATGCTTGGGGGCCAGGGTGACGTGCAGGTCCCCCAGGTTGGGCGCCGCCCGCAGATAGGCATGCCGCACCAGGCCGTTGAAGTTGAAGGGCGCCGCCGTCCCCGCGTGCAGTTGCAGGGACGTGAGTTCGGGCAGGTCCGCCAGGCGCCGGGCGGCGTCCATGAGCACCCGCTCGGTTTCCTCCAGGGGGGCGCCGTCGGGCAGGGTCAGCACCACCTGAAGCTCCGACTTATTGTCGAAGGGCAGCAGCTTGACGGTCACATCCTGGGTATAGAACGGCAGGCAGGCGGCCACGGTGCCCACGCCCACGGCGATCAGGAACAGCCAGGCACGCAGCCGGCCCTTGAGCAGTGGCCCGGCCACGCGCCGGTAGAACCGTCCCAGGATGCCTTCCTCGTCATGACCCTGTCCGCCGGTCCCGGCCACCCGTCCGGCGCGCCGGCCGGCCACCTTCAGCAACAGCCAGGGGGTCAGGATCACGGCCACGAAGAACGAGAAGATCATGGCCGCCGAGGCGTTGGCGGGGATGGGGCTCATGTACGGCCCCATCAGGCCGGAGACGAACATCATCGGCAGCAGGGCGGCGACGATGGTCAGGGTGGCGACGATGGTCGGATTGCCCACCTCGGCGACGCCCTCGATGGCTTTCTGCAACACCGAGCGGTCGTCCTTCATGGCCCAGTGCCGGGCGATGTTCTCCACGACGACAATGGCATCGTCCACCAGGATGCCGATGGAAAAGATGAGCGCGAACAGGCTGACCCGGTTGATGGTGTAGCCCATCATCCAGGCGGCGAAGAGGGTCAACAGGATGGTGGTGGGAATGACCACGGCCACCACCAGCCCCTCGCGCCAGCCGACGGCCAGGGTGATCAGGGCAACGATGGACACCGTCGCCAGCCCCAGGTGGAACAGCAGTTCGTTGGATTTCTCCAGCGCCGTTTCGCCGTAGTTGCGGGTGACCTCTACGCGCAGGCCCTCGGGTACCAGCCGGCCTTCCAGGGTCTCCAGCCGCTCCAGCAGGGTTTCGGCGACCACCACGGCATTGGCGCCCTTGCGCTTGGCCAAGGCGATGGAAACAGCCGGCACGGCCTCGATGGTGTCGCCGCCGGCTCCCGCTGGAGCCGGCGCGATGCGCCACACCCGGTGCTCGTCGGGCCGGGCGCCGACCACCACGCGGGCCACGTCCTTGACGTAGACCAAGCGGCCGTCGCGACTGGTCAGCATCAGGTTGCCGATGTCGGCCACCCCTTGCAGGGTCTGCCCGGCGACCACCGGCAGGCTGGCGCCGGCCTCGCGCGCCCGCCCCAGGTCGAAGGATCGGTTGGCGTGCTCCAGCTTCTCGACCAATTGGTTTAGGGTGATGCCCCACAGGGACAGCCGCACCGGGTCGGGCTCGACGCGAATCTGCTCGGGCCGGCCGCCCACCAGGAAGGTGAGTCCCACGTCGGGGACCTTGATCAACTCCACAAGCAGTTCCTCGGCCACCGCGTGCAGACCGGCATCTGTCCAGCGGTCGGCCACCTCTGGCCGGGGCGACAGGGTGAGCACGACGATCGGCACGTCGTTGATGCCCCGTCCCACGATCAGCGGCTCGGGAATGCCCAGGGGAATCTGGCTCATGTTGGCGCGGATGGTCTCATGCACCCGCAGCATGGCCACGTCCTCGTCCGTGCCCACCTCGAAGCGCGCCGTCACCGTGACATGATCGTCCACCGTCTGGCTGTAGACGTGCTCCACGTCGTCGATGCCCTTGACGATGTCTTCCAGGGGCTTGGTGACCAACTCGGCGGCGTCCACCGCGCGCAGGCCGTCGGCCGACACCAGGATGTCCACCATGGGGACGGAGATCTGCGGTTCCTCCTCGCGCGGCACGGAGACCAGCGCCAGCAGACCCACCACAACGGCGGCCAGCATCAGCAAGGGGGTCAGGGGCGAGCGGATGAAGGCTTGGGTCAGGCGACCCGACAGGCCGAGTGTCATGATCGCCGCCTCCTACTGGCCGGGCGTGTGGGCGGGGCGCGCGTCCGGCCGGGTGTCCAGGGCGCCGCAGGGCGCGGGCAGCAGCACGTCCCCGGGGCGCAGGCCCGAGAGCACCTCGATGGCCTCGGGGGCGCCCCCAGTGCCGTCCCCATCCCCATCCCCGTCCCCATCCAAGCGGGCACCGGTCTGCACCACCACCGCGCGGTGGCCCTTCAGGCAGGCGGTGGTCACGCCGTAGCGGTTGCTGAGGTACGCCGTGGGCACCACGAACGCCCGGCGTTCGCCGGTGACGATGTCCAGCAGCGCCCGCTCGCCGACGAAGTAGCCTCCCAGGCCGTCCACGGCGACGTCGGCGATGACCCGTCCGTTGGCCAGTTCGGGATAGACCTTGATCACCGTGCCGTCGCGCCACACACCCCCCTCCGCCGACGGATCCAGGCCGCGCGGCCCGACTCGCACCGGATTGCCCACGGTGATGAATCGCGCATGGCGCTCGGGCAGGCGCAGGCGCAGCAGGTAGCGGTCCGTGGCCACCCGGGCGATGGTCTCGCCAGGCAGCACGACGCTGCCATCGGAGACCAGCACCTCCAGGACCCGGCCCTCGCCCGGCGCCAGCACCGCGCCCTCCGAGACCTGCTGGCGCAGCACCTCCAGGTCGAAGGCCAGCGAGTCGCGCTGACGCTCGGCCACTTCCAGGGCCGTGCGCGCCGCGTCCAGGCGGCTTTGGGGGGTCGCACCCTGGGCGCGCAGGCGCTCGGCGCGGGTCAGGTCGGTGCGCGCCTGGGTCACCGTGGCCACCTGGGCCTCGAGACGCGCCTCCAGAGCCTCGATGCGCGGCGCCATCTTGTCGTCGACCACCAGGGCCAGGCGCTGGCCGTCCTCGACCGCGTCGCCTTCGTCCACCGTCAGGTCGTGCACCGTGCCGCCCAGCCGAGCACGGGCGGCCAGCACATCCACGCTCTGCACGGTGGCGAAGACGGCCTTGCGGTCGGCGATCACCCGGGGGTGGACCTCCAGAGGGTCGGCGGCCCGGACCGGGGCCCCCAGAAGTGCCAACAGAAGCGTCAGCAGGGCGGCGGTGCGGAAGCGGGAAAGGCGCGGTGTGGGCATGGGGGCACGGCCTTCGGTCGAGGGAGAGAGGGTCAGGGTGTCTCTTTTCGCGTTGACAACATATTAGCGTATGCTAATTTAATCAACATGAATGTGGACCATCTGCATGCCCACACTGCCCGCGCGGCGGCGCTGCTGAAGGCCCTGGCCAACGACCGGCGGCTGTTGATCCTGTGCACGCTGCTTGATGGCGAGCGCACGGTGAGCGAACTGGAGGCGAAGGTCGGACTGGGGCAGTCCGCCTTGTCCCAGCACCTCGCGCGGCTGCGGCGCGATGGTCTGGTGACCACGCGGCGCGCCGCGCAGCACATCCATTACCGCCTGGCCAGCCCCGAGGCCCAGGTGATCCTCGATGCCCTGGCCAGCCTGTACTGCCCGGGGGACGAGGCGCCCTTACCCAAACGCTGACACCGTCCAAGGAGACCTTGAAACAATGTCCATCGATCGTATCGTCCTGGCCTTCGCCGGCACCGTTGTCCTGGCCACCGTGCTCATCGCCCTGCTCACGCCCTACACCTGGGTGCTGTGGCTGACCGCCTTCGTCGGCGCCAACATGCTGCAAGCGGCCTTCACCGGCTTCTGCCCGCTGGCCATGATTCTCAAGAAGGTGGGTGTGAAGCCGGGCGTGGCCTTCGGCTAGTGTCCTGAATCCGAAGTTCGTTACATCACTTGGCTGGCGCTGGACGAACTTCGGATTCAATCAGGACACTCTTAACTATGTGATTCTAGTGTGGTTTATGGATTTGAAGTTCCCTCCAGCGCTTCCCGACCAAGTCATAGGAACTTCAAATCCACCACACTAGAGTATTCCGAGATCAAGTTGGGTCGCGATACGGACCAACTTGATCTCGAAGATACTCAAAACCTATAGAATGAGAGTGAAGTTGGGTCAGCTTGACCCAAGCTGATCCCGCTTCACTCTAGGACGATCGGGTCGTCCGCCTGATCCCGGCATGGTCCGGGGCCGCGGGATGGTGTTCGTGTGGCGAGGACCGTGTGCCTCGATCACGCCATGGGGCGCCGTGGCCGTCCGGCGCGGTCGAGCCAACATCTCCGGCGCCGCTTCGCGGCACCGGATCTATAGAATCCAAGCTCAAGAGGTGCTCGAGGCTGGCAGGTTTCAGGCGTCTGCCGCCACCCGCTGTTCTTGGACGCCCAGGCCATCGATGCCCAGGCGCATGACCGTGCCGTCCTTGAGGTAAACGCGCGGCCGCCGCCCCATGCCCACGCCCGGGGGCGTGCCGGTGGCGATGACATCCCCGGGATGCAGGGTCATGAGCTGGCTCAAGTACGACACCAGAAACGCCACCCCGTAGACCATGGTGGTGGTGCTGCCGTCCTGCATGCGCTGGCCATCCACCTCCAGCCACAGGCGCAACGCCTGCGGATCCCGAACCTCGTCGCGGGTCACCAGCCAGGGGCCGAGCGGACAGAAGGTGTCGCAGCTTTTGCCTTTGGTCCACTGGCCGGCGCGGCGGATCTGATAGTCGCGCTCGGAGACATCGTTGACAACGCAATAGCCGGCCACATGGTCCAGGGCCTCAGCTTCGGTTACGTACTTGGCGGGGGCACCGATGACCACGCCCAACTCCACCTCCCAGTCGGTGGCCTTGGATCCGCGCGGTAGCCGCACCGTGTCGTGGGGGCCGCAGATGGCGCTGGTGGCCTTCATGAAAAGAACCGGCTCGGGCGGGACCTCGCCGCCGGTCTCGCGCGCGTGGTCGGCGTAGTTCAGGCCGATGGCCATCACCTTGCCCACCCGGCCCACCGGCGGTCCCAGGCGCACCTCGCCGGGCACCTGGGGCAGGCGGGTCCAGTCCAGTGTGCGCAGCCGGTCGAGACCCGCCGGCAAGAGGGTCTCGCCGGCAATGTCGTCGACGTGATCGGACAGGTCGCGGGGCCGGCCCTCGGGGTCGATCAGGCCCGGAGACTCCTGGCCGGGCGGACCGAAGCGGATGAGTTTCATGAGATCCTCGGATCGGGAACGAGAGGTCAGGCGGCTACCGGTGCCGCCGCCGCCGTGGGCGAGACCACCGCTTCCACTGCCGACGCCAGCGCCAGCAGCCGCCGGTCGCGGCCGGCGGCGGCGGTCAGCATCAGACCCACGGGGGCCTCGCCGGCCCGATGGCAGGGGACCGAGATGGCACAGCCATCAAGGAAGTTCACCATGGATGGATTGCGCAGCATCAGCATGTTGACGCGGGTGTACTCGGCTTCGGGCCTCAAGGCGTCGAGCGGGGGCGCCGCCATCGGCGTGGTGGGCAGAACCAGCGCGTCCAGGCCGGCGGTCTCGCTGGCCACTTGGGCGCCCAGGGTGGCGCGTGCCCGTTGGACGTCCACCAGGTCCGCGGCCTTCATGGTCGCGCCCTTGAGGATGCGCGCGCGCACACGCGGATCATACTGGTCGCTCGACTGGGTGAGCAGCGCGCGATGGATGGCGTGGGCCTCGGCCGCCGCCAGACCACCGCCCGCGTTGATCTCCGGCAGCCGGCCCAGCCCCTTGAGCGGGATGTCCACCAGGCGTGCCCCGGCCGCCGACAGGCACGTGAGCGCGCGCTCGAAGGCGGTGGCCACGGCCTCGTCCAGGTCGTCGAGCACCAGGGTCTGCGGCACCCCCAGGCGCTGCCCGGTCAGGTCGCCGGACGGCGGCGGGGCCAGCGGCTCGCCCGACAGGATGGCGTCGAGCAGGGCGCAGTCCTCCACCGAGCGCGCCAGCGGTCCCACCGAGTCCAGGCTGTAGGACAGCGGGAAGACACCCTCGGTCGGGACTCTCCGAGCCGTGGGCTTGAAGCCGACGATGCCGCACAGGGCGGCGGGGATGCGGCAGGAGCCGCCGGTGTCGGTGCCCAGTGCGGCGTGCGCCAGGCCGTCGGTCACCGACACCGCCGCGCCCGACGAGGAGCCGCCGGGGATGCGCCCGGTGGCCCGGTCCCAGGGGTTCAACGGCGTGCCGTGGTGGGGGTTGAGGCCCACACCCGAGTAAGCGAACTCGGTCATGTTGGTGCGCCCCAACACGACCAGCCCGGCCGCCCGCAGCCGGGCCACGGCGGGCGCGTCGTGTTCGGCCGGTGGGGCGTCGGCCAGCACCCGGCTGCCGGCGCGGGTCACCTGGCCGGCCTCGTCGAACAGATCCTTGAGCGAAATCGGAATGCCGGCCAGGGGATGAGGCAGGGCACCGGCCCGCCGCAACTGATCGAGACCATCTGCGGCGCCGCGGGCGGCGGCGGCATGGAGCTTCACATAGACCCGCTGGCCCTCGCCGCCGCGATCCGCGACCCGTTCCAGACAGGTTTCGACCAGCGACCGACTGCTGGTCTCGCCCGCGTCCAGGGCGCGGGCCAATGCCCGCAGGGTTGGGGCCTTGCGTATCACCGTGTCCGCCATGCCATCCTCTGCCGTGTCCCGAAACAGGCCATCAGCCTAGCCCAGAGGTGGCGGTGACGGGAACACCTGGCGATACCGAATCGCGCACCATCGACGTGCTGGCGCGTGCGTTGACCCGGCGCGCCCCAAAAAAGGCGACCCGTCCGGCGCCACGCGCCTGCCATCCCTACTCGGTCAGTACGTTCTTGACGGTGATCAATTCGCTGGCGATGGCCTCGCGCACCGTGGCCAGGGCGTGGTCCATCTCGGCGATGCGCTCGCGCATGAAGCGCATCTCCTCGATCTCGGCCTTTGTGGGCGGTGCCTTGCCGTTGGCCGACGCCAGGGCGGTGGCCACATAGCGGGCGCGCAGGTTGGCCACCCGGCGCGCCAGGTCCAGCACCTCGCCGGGCTCCACCTCGCCGACGGTGCGGGCGATGGCATGGCGGGTTTGCTCCTCCACCACGTGGGCCAGGTGGCGGGTGAACTGCTGCGTGGTCAGGCGGCCGGCGGGCAGGCGCTCGGGGGGGCGGCCCTCGGCCTGGCGGGCCTCGCGCAGCTTGCGCAGGTCGGTGAAGGCGGTGACGGACATGGTGGCCTCGTGTGCGGTCGGACTCGCTCGCACCCAAGGCTTAGCACGTGCCGTGCCAGGAAAAGCCGCCCGACTCAAGGCGCCCGACGGGCCGGCCCCGGCACATCCTGCCGGGTCGCGGGTCTGCAAGCCCGGCCACGGGGTACAAGCTGCCGGCTGGCGGTCAGGCGGCGTTGCGCCGAACATCCCCTGTCTCCAGCAACGCCATCGGAACGTGGTCATGAACGGCTCGCTCGACCAAGCGCATCCGCGCATGTCGGGTCACGAAAACAGGGAGCCCACATCTTTCGCACGGCATGCGATCGAGTTGAGAGCCGGGAAGGGGCCTTGCAAACGTTCGAATACGCTTCAGGGTAATCGCATTTGGAGACAGGACGCTTACGGAGCCATTCTCCGTCATCGCGAGGCGAGGCCGAAGCGATCCAGGGCAAAACGCATGACCCTCCACCCCTGGATTGCCACGCCCTCGTCTGACGACGAGGGCTCGCAATGACCAATAATGTGTATTATAAGACATTGATCAACCTTAAAGAAAGAACATGGCAACCCGTCGCCCAGAGGAGCCGAACCGTCACGCTTCAAATGCGATCGCCCTGGAATACGCTTCCCCACCCTCTGACTTTCACGGGAATCTCTGGTAGAACGCCGGGTTATGGTCCCCATGCCGGAGACTTTCGCGACCATGGCCCTCGATCATCACCGATCCGCCGAAACCGCCGCCGATGCCCCGTTTACCCCGCCGTTGCCCAAGGACGCGCGCGTCAACCCCATCCGCGACGGCGCCGCCTGGGCGGCGCAACGGTCCGCCTGTCGGGCCGATCCGGGAGCCTTTCATGGCGCCATCGCCGCCCAGGTGCTGCACTGGTGGCACCCGGAGGCCAACGCCTGGATGACCCGGGCCGAGGACGGCGCCTGGACGGGCTGGCACGCCGAGACCGGCGCCCCGGTCGTCCTTGAGTCTCCGGACTGGACGCCCTGGGCCACGGCCTTCGATGATCGCGACGCGCCCTTCTATCGCTGGTTTTCCGGCGGACTCACCAACGCGGCGTTCAACGAGGTGGACCGCCATGTGCTCGCTGGCCATGGCGCAGAACCCGCGTTCCTCTACGAGGGCGATCGATGGGACCCCAGCGCCAATGGCGGCAAGGGCGGGCCGGTGCACCAGCGCAGCCTGACCCGCCGCGCGCTGCTGATTGAGTCCGTGCTCGCGGCCCGGGCGCTTCAGGACCTCGGGCTGCGCCAGGGCGACCGCATCGCCTTCAACATGCCCAACATCCTCGAGCAGATCATCTGGACCGAGGGCGCCAAGCGCCTGGGGATCCTCTATACGCCCGTGTTCGGCGGCTTCTCCGACAAGACCCTCTCCGACCGCATCGAGAACGCTGGCGCCCGGGTGGTCATCACCGCCGATGGCGCGTCCCGCAACGCCGAACTGGTGCCGTACAAGGAGAGCTACACCGACCCGGCCCTGGACCGCTTCATCGCCTTGCCCGACGCCCTGGCGACCGTGGCCCGGGTGGCGGACGCCGACGTGGCCCGGGCCTTGTCCGATGCCGTCACCGAGGCCCTGGCCGGCGAGATCACCGTGGACCCGGCGGACGTCATGCGCGCGGTCGGCCGCGTGCTGGACCGCCCGGGCGGCCCCGATCCCGCGCGTGCCGCGACGGTGCGCGTCGACCTGGCCGAGGCCCTGGCCGCCGTCGGCCGCCAGGTGGAGCGGGTGGTGGTGGTGCGTCACACCCAGGTGCCGGACATGGCCTGGACCGAGGGCCGCGACGTCTGGGCGCATGACCTGATCGCGGCCGCCGAAACGGCGCTCCTGTCGGCCGCCGGGGTCGCCGACCGGGCGGCGCTCGAGGCCCTGCCCGACGACCAGTTGGTCCCCGCGCTCTGGCGCCTGGTATCGCCCAGGCCGGTGGATGCCGAATTCCCCCTGTTCATCATGTACACCAGCGGCTCCACCGGGAAGCCGAAGGGGGTGGTGCACACTCATGGCGGCTATGTGGCCGGGGTGGCGCACACCATGGCCGTCAGCTTCGATGCCCTGCCGGGCCGCGACGTGCTCTATGTGGTGGCCGACCCCGGTTGGATCACCGGTCAGAGCTACCTGATCACGGCGGCGCTGGCGACCCGCATCCCCTCGGTGGTCACCGAGGGCGCCCCGGTGTTCCCGCACGCCGGGCGCTTCGCGTCGATCATCGAGCGCCATGGGGTGACCCTGTTCAAGGCCGGGTCCACCTTCCTCAAGGCGATCATGACCCATCCCCAGGACCGCGCCGACGTGGCCCGCCATGATACGTCATCGGTGCGGGTGGCCACCTTCTGCGCCGAGCCCACCAGCCCGGCGGTGCAGCGCTTCGCCATGGGTCTGGTGGCGCCCTGGTACATCAACAGCTATTGGGCCACCGAGCACGGTGGCATCGTCTGGACCCATCCCTACGCCAACCCGGACCAACCGCTGCGGGCCGATGCTCACACCTGGCCGCTGCCCTGGGTGATGGGCGACGTCTGGGTGGCCGACGGCGAGCCCGACGCCGACGGCCGCCGCCCCTGGCGCCGCGCCGCCGACGGGGAACGCGGCGAGATCGTCATCACCGCCCCCTATCCCTATCTGGCGCGCACTCTCTGGGGCGACGGCGAGGATGTCGGCCGACCGGGCTGGACGGGTGATCTGGAGCGCTTTTCGCGCACCTACTTCGGTCGCTTCCGCAACGCGGACGGGACGCCGGCCCTGGCCTACGTTCAGGGCGACGTGGCCCGCCGACACGGCGATGGCGCGTTCTCCCTGCATGGCCGCTCCGACGACGTCATCAACGTGGCCGGCCATCGCATGGGCACCGAGGAGATCGAAGGCGCCATCCTCAAGGACAAGCAGATGAACCCGGACAGTCCGGTGGGCAACTGCATCGTCATCGGCGCGCCCCATGCCGACAAGGGTCTGACCCCGGTGGCCTTCGTGGTGCCGGCGCGGGGCCGCCGCTTGACTCCGGACGATGCACGCCGGCTGCGCGACCTGGTGCGCCAGGAGAAAGGCGCGGTGGCGGTGCCGTCCGATTTCATCTTGGTGGAAGCGTTTCCCGAGACCCGCTCCGGCAAGTACATGCGCCGGTTCCTGAAGGCGCTGATGCGGGACGAGGCGCTGGGTGATACCTCGACGCTGCGCAATCCGGAGATCCTGACCGACATCGGCGCCGCCATCGCCGCCTGGAAGCATGGCCAGGGCCGCGCCGAGAGTCAGACCCTGCTGGAGACCACCCGCTTCCTGCGCGTCCAGTATGACCGGGTGTTGGGCGCAGACGGCCGCGAGGCCCACGGCGCCGCCGGCCGCAAGGTGGCCACGGTGATCATCGTCAACCCGCCGGTGAACGCCCTGTCCGAACGGGTGCTGGACGAACTGGACACCCTGGTGGGTCACCTGGCGCGCCGGGACGACGTGGGCGCGGTGGTCATCGCCGGTCAGGGCGGGCGCACCTTCGTCGCCGGCGCCGACATCCGCCAGTTCCTGGACCAGGTCGCCGACGCCGACGAAGCCCGCGCCCTGCCGGCCAAGGCCCATGCCGTGTTCGACCGCCTGGAGCGCATGGATACCCCGGTGATCGCCGCCGTCGAGGGACTGGCCCTGGGCGGTGGGCTGGAACTGGCGATGGCCTGCCATGTGCGCATCGGCGCGCCGGACACCCAGGTGGGCCACCCGGAGATCACGCTGTTCATGCCGCCCGGCTACGGTGGCACCCAGCGCCTGCCCCGGCTGCTGCTGGAGACCGTCCAGGGCGGTTACGTGGGCCTGGTGGAGGCGCTGGTGATGCTGCTGTCCGGGCGTCGGGTGGATGGGCGGCGCGCCCACGCCCTGGGCCTCCTCGATCGCCTGGCCGAGGGCGCCGACGATCCTCTGACCCTGGCCCAGGCGCTGGCCCGCGAGGCGGTGCTCTACGAGGACTGCTGGGCCAACGACGCCATGAAGGACCGGCATGCGGCCCTGGCGCGGTGGGACGAGCCCGGCGCCTTCCCCAACGGTGTGCTGGAGGACGCGGCGGTGACCCGCTGCCTGCGCCAGGCCCAGGGGATGGGGCGCGGCCCGGTCGCGTCCACCATCGTCGATCTGGTGCGGCATGGCCTGGAAAAAGGCTATCGCGCCGGACTGGCGGCGGAGATTGCCGCCTTCGCCCGCCTGCTGCCGGACGCCGACAACGGTGGTCGCAAGGGCATTCAGCTTTTCCTGGACAAGCACTCGCCACCCCTGCCGGCGCGGCCGCGTCCGGCTTTCGACGCCGACGCGCGCCGGCTGATGGTGGCCGAGGGACGGTTGTTGCCCGTGGGGGCGCCGTTCTTTCCGGGGGTCACCCATCTGCCCCATTGGCAAGCGGTCTGGGCGGTGGTGCGCGACCAGCAGACCGGGGCGGCCCGTCACGCCGACCCGGAGATCGCCGAGGTGGAGGCGCCGGTTCTGGTGCCGGAGCCTGGCCCCAACCAGGCACTGCTGTATGTGCTGGTCAGCGAGATCAACTTCAATGATATCTGGGCCATCACCGGAATCCCGGTCAGCCTGTTCGACGAGCACGACGAAGACGTGCATGTCACGGGCTCCGGCGGGGTCGGCATGGTGGTGCGCCTGGGCGAGGCGGTGCGCGCCGAGGGCCGCGTGCGCATCGGCGACCTGGTGGCCCTCCAGGCCGGGGTTTCCGACCTGCTGGACCCCCTGGCCGGGCGCGATCCCATGGCCACGGCCTTCCATATCCAGGGCTACCAGAGCCCCGATGGCAGCCATCAGCAGTTCATGCTGGCCGACGGGCCGCAGATGATGCCGCTGCCGCCGGGCCTGTCGCTGGAGGCGGCGGGGAGCTATCTGCTGACCGCCGGCACGGCCTACCGGGCACTATTCACCGCCCTGGCGCCGCGCCCTGGCGCCGGCCTGCTGGTGGAGGGCGCGGCCACGGGGACGGGAGCCTTCGCCGTCCAGTTGGGCCGCGCGGCCAGGCTATCGGTGGTGGGACTGGTGTCCTCGCCCGCGCGCATGGAGACGGTGCGCGCCCTGGGCGGCGCCCCCGTGGACCGCACCGACCCGGCCTGGGTCGACGCCTTCCGCCGGGTGCCCGCCAACCCGGACCAGTGGCCCGCCTGGGAGGCCGCTGGTCGGCCCTTCGTGGACGCGGTCACCGCCGCCAACGGCGGCCGGCCGGTGGACCACGCCCTGTCCCACGCCGGCGAACGGTCCTTCCCGCGCGCCTTCCAGGCCCTGGGCGAGGGCGGCAGCATCACGTTCTTCGGCGCCTCCTCGGGTTATCACATGACCTTCCTGGGCAAGCCCGGAACCGCCGACCCGGCGGCGATGCTGGCCCGGGCCGGGGTGCGCCCGGGTCAGGGTGTCGTGGTGTTTCTGGGCGCCGACAATGGCGCGCGCGACGACACAGCGCTGGGTGCCCTGGAGGCCGCCCGCGCCCTGGGCGCCCGCATCGTCGCGGTGACCGATACCGATGCCCAGCGCGACTTCGTGCTGTCCCTCGGTTTTGGCGACGCGGTGGTGGGGGCGGTGTCCCTCGCCGCGCTCAAGCGTCGTCACCCGGACTTCGTCTGGCCCGACACCATGCCCGACCTGCCCGATCCGCAACGGCAGACCGCCGCCTTCAAGGAGGCGGTGCGCCGCATGACAGCGTTGTCCTTCAAGCCGCTGGGCGCGGCCATCGGCGCGCTGCTCAGGGGCGCCGACACCCCGCGCGGCCAGCCGGACCTGGTGGTGGAGCGCGCCCATCGCGACAGCCTGGTCTTCGCCACCATGCTGGTGAAGCCCAACACCGGGCGTGTGGTGTACTGCGGCGACATGGGCGGGCGCCGCTACAGCTTCTACGCCCCGCAGGTGTGGATGCGGCAGCGGCGCATCCTCATGCCCACGGCGGCCATCCTCGGCAGCCACTTGCACACGGCGGCCGAGGCCCTGGACCTGACCCGCATGGTCGCCGCCGGCACCGTACAGGTGTCCGAGCCGGCGCTGGTGGACTGGGCCGACCTGCCCGCCGCCCATCAAGCCATGTGGGAAAATCGCCTGCCAGAGTGGACCGGCGGCCGGCCGGTGGCGGTGGTCAACCACGCCCTGCCCGAACCGGGCCTGACGAGCCGCGATGACCTGCTGGCCGCCTGGGCGGCGCGGATGGGGGAGGAGGCGAACAAGGATGGGTAGGCGCTGCGGAGGCGGATGGATCGCGGCGTTATCAGCCCTTCGACCACGACACGACCTGCGGGGTTTACTATGATTAACACGCCATAAACGCGAGAACGGAGCAGGGCAGGCCATGGCGGAAGAACCCCGGTTCTTCACCCGAGAGCAGGTCGAAGGCCGTATGCGAGCCATCGCACCCTTTTGGGTGGGGCTGGTTCCGATGATCATCCTCGCGTTGCTTTTCTTCGTTCTGCCCCGCTCGCAGGCCGACGCGGCGCCGTCTGACCGCCAGGCCCGCGCCGCGGCGCTGGCTCCGGCCCTGGCCGTGGAGTCGGCGGTGGTGCTGGCTTGGTTCACCATCCTGGAGCAGGCCGAGGTGCCGCTGGAGGCACAGGACATCGAGCTGTTGCGTCTGGCCGCGCACCACGATGCCGCGCTGGCCCGGCTGCGGTGGCTGGAGGCCTCGGCGCCCGCCATCGCGTCCGCGTTAGAGGAGACGCGCCGGGCCTTGGCGGCTGGCGACCACGCTGCGGCTGGACGGGGCTTGCTCGGTGCTCCGGAACCCGGCCAGACTGGTCTCGTCGACGCGGACCGCGCCACTCTGACGGCCGCCCAGGCGGCGGTGTGGCTGGCCCGGCGTGATCCCCATCGGTCGGCGCGGCTGTTTGCCGAGGCTGCGGCATCACTGGGCAGGGCCGAGGCCCCGGAGGCGGAGCGATTGCGCGCCGTCTTCATGCGCGGTCAGGCGCGGGCACTGATCGAACAAGGCCGCCTGGATCAGGACGCGACGCCCCTCGACCAAGCCGCCGCACTCTTGGCGCCGTTGGCTGAAGCCACGGACCGGTTCAGGGACCCGGACGCCTGGGTGGCCACCCAGGAGGCCCTCGGCGACGCCTATCGGACCCGGGGCGGATTAGCGTGGGATACTCATGAGACTCTGGCGCGGGCCGCGACCGCCTACGAAGATGCCTTGGGCCGGGATGACCTTGGGATGGTGCAGCGGGGCTGGCGCGCCCTGGTGACCACCATGGTCAAGGCCAAGGCCGGCGGAGATGGCGGGGCCGAAGTGCCGCAAGATCTGGTCGGGCCGCCTTCGCTACGGGCGCGCGCGCCGCTGGTTTGGGGGCGGATTCAGCACAAACTGGGACTGACCTTCGATGCGTTGCATTCTCGAAGGTTTTTTAGAGAAGAATACTCCGAAAAGGCGAACAGAGCGTTCCGGCGCGCCCTGATGGAACGCACGCGCGAGCGTGTGCCCTTGGCCTGGGCGGAGACCCAGCGTGCCTTCGGGATGGCCACGCGAGACGAGCTTGCCTTGCCCTTTCTGGGAGACGGATATCCGGCCACCGCGTTTCGGGCTGCCTTGGAAGAACAGACCCGCGAGCGGCTTCCGTTCTTATGGGCCGATACGCAGCACAATCTGGCCGAGGCCCTGGCGGAAGCTGCCACGACCCGTCGCGACCCGGACCTTTGGGATCAGGCCGTGACGGCCTATCGGTCGGCCCTTGATGTGCGCGCCCTGGACAGGGTGCCCGCCCAATGGGTGCACACCCGATCCCACCTGGCCCTGGCGATGCAGCGGTGGGGCGCCAAGATCCAGGATGCGGTCGTTCTGAGGGAGGCCGTCGTCGGGTTTGAAGCGGTCTTGGCGGCCCTCTCGCGGGCCGATGTGCCCCACACCTGGGCCATGAACCAGGATCGACTGGCGGCCTCACTCCTGGACCTGGGCATTCTGACGCGGGACGCCGCTGTTCTCGATCAGGCGACCGAGTCCTATCGCTGGGCCCTGGACGATCCGGCGTGGTGTCACGGCGCGTGGCAGTGCGGATGGACAAGAAATGGGCTGGCCACGGCCCTGCGGCACCTGGGTGTGCTCCAGCGGGATCCAGCGCGGCTAAGGGCGGCGATCCGGATGCACCAGGAGGTCGCGAATCTGGTCGGCAATCTGAGCAATCCCGTCCTGTGGTGGCAGGCGCGCGATGACGTGAAGGAAGCCCGTGCTGCGCTGAGCGCTCTTGATGCGGCCGGGGCGGATTGAGCCGCCCGGCGCGGCTGTCACGCGAACCGTATCTATCATCGGGGTCGATGCGACAGGGCAACCACCCGCGCCTCCATCAGGGTCCGCCGGATCGTCTCCAGCAGCAGCCGGTTGGCCGCGTCATCGCCACCCGTGACCGCCTACCCCTCCCTAGCCCGGGCGATCAACTCGGCCAGGACCTCGGCGGAAACCGCGCCGGGGATCACTGCGTCACCGATGACGAAGGCCGGGGTGCCGCTGATGCCCAGCAGGCGGGCCAGCCGGACGTTCTCGGCGAAGCGCGCGTCCAGGGCCGGGTCGGCCATGTCGACCTTCAACTGATCCACGTCCAGGCCGATGGACCGCGCCGTCTGCATCACCGCGTCCTCGGACAGACCGCCCCGCATGGCCATCAGCGCGGCGTGGAAGGCCGGGTAACGGCCCTGCTCCCGCGCCGCCAGCGCGGCCCGCGCGGCCATGATGGAGTCCGGCCCCAGGATGGGCAGTTCGCGGATCACCAGGCGCACGTCGCCGGCCGCCTGCACCGCCGAGGCCAGGTCGGGGAAGGCCCGCTTGCAGTAACCGCACTGGTAGTCGGAGAACTCCACCAGTGTGATGGCGCCATCGGGGTTGCCCAGCACGTCGGCATCGGCGGCGGCCTCGATGGCGTCGCGGTGCTCGGCCAGGGTGGCGGCCACGCGCGCCCGCTCCGCCTCTTCCTGGCGGCCCTGGTAGACCTCCAGGGCTTCGGCGATGATCTCGGGGTTTTCCAAAAGGGTCTCACGCACCAGGGCGCGCACCGCATCGCGCTGGGCCTCGGTCAGGGCGTCGCCGGCATGGGCGGGCGCGCCGCCGGTCAGGCCCGGCGCCATGAGGGCGCCCAGAACGGCCAGGGCCGGCAGAAGGGCCGGGCGGGACAGCGTGGTCATGGGGCTCGCGTCTCCTTGTGCGTCGAAAGAGGATTGTCCTGATACTGGGGACACCGGACGGGCGCGACAAGAAACCGGCCGGTTCAAATAATGCCGGTTATGTGTCTCAAGGGCACGGGTGTGGATGCCGGGTGGGTCAATCGTCCCGCCTGAGGCGTCGCGCCTCGGCGTCGATATCCTGCAAGCGCAGCCAGGTGGGTGAACCGCGCGGCACCTGGGTCTCCGCCCGGCCCACGTGGAACAGGGCGCGGTCGTACTGGCCGGAGCGCAACGCCGTTTCGGCCATGGCATAGTCGGCCAAGGCCGCCTCGCCGGCCCGCCCATAGGCTTGCGCCAACAACCGCCAGGCCAGCGCGTTGTCGTTGTCCCGGGACAGGGCGTTGCGCAGGTTGTCCTGGGCGGTCTTCAGCAGCGCCGCGTCGCCGCTTTCCACCTGGGCATGGGCCAGGGCCACCCGCAGCAACGGCTCGTCCGGCGCCAGGGACACGGCCCGCTCGTAATGGGTCAGGGCTTCGGCCACGCGTCCGCTTTCGAACAGCATCTGCCCCTTCAGTTCCTCGAAGAACGGATTCCGGGGCTCGAGCGCGATCAATTGGTCCATCAGCCCCAACGCCTTGTCCAGCTCGACAGCCTTGTAGTAGGCGATGGCGCGGCCATAGTCGGCGGCCGGCCCCGTGAGGTCCTCAAAACGGGTCAGGGTCTCCCTGGGCGGCCGCAGGAAGGCGATCAGCTTGGCGCGCATGCGCGCGTGCATCTCCCGCCACGCGTCCGGCACGCCGGCTGCGGTGGCCCGCGAGGTCTCCAGATGGGCGTCCATGGCCGACAGGCGGTCGCGGGTTAGCGGGTGGGTGCGCAGGTAGGGGTCTTGAGAGACAGTGCTCAGGGCCTCCTGACCCTGCAACTGCTGCATGAAGTCGCGCAGGCCATCGGCGGGCAGCCCCTCGCGCTCCAGGGCCGAAAGCGCGAAGGCGTCGGCGGAGGCCTCTTCTGTGCGGGTATAGGCCAGGAAGCCGCGCAACGCCGAGCCCTGCGCCCCCGAGCCCAGCACCAACCCCAGGTCGGGCCGGCCCACCAGGGCCCCGGCCGCCGTGCCCACCAGGGTGGCCAGGAGCGCGGTGGTGCTGAACTGGTCGCGCTGGGCGTCCAGGCGCACCAGGTGTCCCCCGGCGATATGGCCGATTTCGTGGGCGATCACGCCAATCAGCGCCTCCACGTCGGTACGCATCACCAGTCCGGTGTGGAGGAACATGCGCTGACGGGTGGTGACGAAGGCATTCAGGCTATCGTCGTTGAGAAGCCGGATGGTCACCGCGCTCGGCGGAATGCCGGCGCCCTGCAACAGTGGCGCGGCGTAGGTGCGGATGGTACGTTCGATTTCCGCGTCTCGGATGAGGGACGCGGCCCAGGTGGCCGGGGTCGTGGCGGCCGTCATGGTCAGGATGACCGCAGCCACCACGACCACGGTCGCGACCCGCCGCGCCCAAGCCCGGATCGGGGTCCGCGAACCAGGATCCCGGGCAGGACCCCCATCACGACGCAGGAACCGCATGCGCGCCATCAGTCGTCTCCCGTCCGCCGCTTGTCCGACCGGTCCGCACAGGATGGACGGTAGCCTCTCGCCCCGACCCCGTCAACGCGCGCCGGCGGACCGGCGGCCTTGGCCGCGCCGGGGCGCGGCGACCATGGTGGCCGGGGTGATGATGCTCGCCCTGGGCGGCTGCGAGTCCGCCGGCCCACCGCCCGGCACCATCGGCCACGTCCAGGGCTTTGCCGGCCTGGTGGCGGTGGACGAACCACGCGCCGCCCTGGTGGGCCGCGATGTCCTTTCGGCTGGCGGCACCGCTCACGATGCGGCCACCGCCATCGGTTTCGCCCTCACCGTCACCCTGCCCAGCGCCGCCGGTCTGGGCGGGGGCGGTGTCTGTGTGATCCACGACCGGAACGCGGACGGGGAGTCGCGGGTGGAAGTGCTGGACTTCCTGCCCAATGCGCCGGCCGGTCCCTCAGGACTGGGGCCGGGCGTGCCCCTGCGTATCGACGGCCTGGGTGATCCCGGCGATCCCGGCGATCCCGGGGGCGCGGCCTTCGGCGAGGCGGTGGCGGTGCCGGCGCTGGTGCGCGGCTTCTATGCCCTGCATGCGCGCGGGGGCGTGTTGCGCTGGGAGGCGGTGGTGATGCCGGCCGAGACCATGGCGCGCTTCGGTGTGCCGGCCGCCCGTGCCCTGGCGGCGGAGGTGGCGGCCCTGGGGGGACCACCCGCCGACCCCACCATGACGGCCGTGTTCGGTCCCGGGCCGCTGGCCGAGGGGCAACCGATCGAGAACCGCGACTTGGCCCGGGCGCTGGCCGTGGCGCGCACCAAACCCGGCGACCTCTATGGCGGGCTCAGCGGGCGCGAACTGGCCGAGGCGGCGGCCAGCACCGGTGACCGGCTGACCGTGGAGGCCATGCGCGACTGGCGCCCCCGTTGGCGGGCGCCGATCCTGTGGGAGACCGGCACTGACGTGGCCGCCTTCAGCCCGGTGCCCGACGGCGCCGCGCGTCTGGCCGAACGCTGGCGGGTGGCCGCCGAGGATGATGGTGGGGACGACGAGGATGGCCTGCCGCCGCCGCTGCCCGATCTGGCGGCCTCGCTGGGCTCGCGCGGTGCCACCGGCTATGCGGTGTCCGACCGCTTCGGCAATGCCGTGGCCTGCGCGCTGACCCAGAACCGCCCGTTCGGGATCGCGCGGCTGGTGCCCGGCTTCGGCTTCCCCCTGGCGCCCATGCCCGGGCCGGACAGTCCCGCCCTGGCCTTGATGCTGCGCTACAATGTCCCGACCGCCGAGGCGCGTGCGGCCGTGGCGGCGGCTGGGGCCGGCGCGGTGCCACTGGCGGTGTCCGCCGGGGTGCCGGTGGTCGAGGGCGAGGCCCTGGTGGGCGAGGCCCTGGCCGGCGTCACCGCCGGCGGCCTGGGCAAGGCCCTGGTTACCCTGTTCGCCTGCCCCGACGGGGTGTCCAACGATCCCTCCACCTGCCAGGTGGGGGTGGATCCGCGCGGCGCCGGCTATGGCCTGCGGGTCGGCCTACCCTAAATATTGGAGAACGGCACGCCGCCGGAGACGCATGGGTCGCTCCGGCGGCGGCCACCAGCCTTCCACCGATCGACGACCTCGACCGCCGGACTGGGTCCGGGCGCGCGGTCCGTTTTTCCAGTCCACGGAGTTCCTCATGTCCCTGAAGCTCGCCGAGCGCGCCAAGGTGCCTCCCTTCATCGTCATGGATGTCATGAGCGCCGCCGCCGCGCGCGAGGCCGCCGGTGAGCGTGTGCTGCATCTGGAGGTGGGGCAGCCGGCGACCGGTCTGCCCCGGGCCGCGCGGGAGACGCTGGCCCGGGTTCTGGATACCGAGCGCCTGGGCTACACCGTGGCGCTGGGCATCCCACCCCTGCGGGAGCGCATCGCCCGGCATTACCGCGATGCCCATGGCGTGACCGTTTCTCCGGATCGCATCCTGGTGACCGTGGGGTCCTCGGGCGCTTTCCAGTTGGCCTTCCTGGGGGCCTTCGCGGCCGGCGACCGGGTGGGGATCGCGGCGCCCGGCTACCCGGCCTATCGTCACATTCTCAAGGTCGTGGGGGTGGAGCCGGTGACCCTGCCGGTGGGGCCGGAGACCCGCTATCAGCCCACCGTCCCGGTGCTGGAGCAGTACGGCGGCACCCTCGACGGGGTGATCATCGCCAGCCCCTCCAACCCGACCGGCACGGTGATGCCGCCCGACGACCTGAGGGCCCTGGCCGCGTACTGCGACGCCAAGGGCATCCGGCTGATCTCCGACGAGATCTATCACGGCATTACCTATGGCGCGCCGGCCCTGTCGGCGGTGGGGTTGACCGACAACGCCTTGGTCATCAACAGCTTCTCCAAGTACTACTCGATGACCGGCTGGCGCCTCGGCTGGCTGGTGGCGCCGGCCGACATGATCCGGCCGCTCGAATGCCTGGCGCAAAACATGTTCATCTCCGCCCCCACCCTGTCGCAGCATGCCGGCCTGCTGGCCATGGACTGCGAGGAGGAGTTGCAGGAAAACGTGGCCCGCTACGCCCGCAATCGGGCGCTGCTGCTGGACGCCCTGCCGGGCGCCGGCTTCGATCGCCTGGCCCCGGCCGATGGCGCTTTCTACCTGTATGCCGATGTGTCGCGCCTGACCAACGACAGCCAGGACTTTTGCCGCCGCATGCTGGCCGAAACCGGCGTGGCCACCACCCCCGGCCTGGACTTCGATGCCGACCAGGGGCACCGCTTCGTGCGCTTCTCCTTCTCCGGTTCGACGGAGGACATGGCCGAGGCGGCCCGGCGGCTCAAAGCCTGGACCCCATAGACCGGTGGCGGTTATGCCACCTTGTCGCGTGGGGCCTCGTTCCGCAGCAGCACGGCGTCCAGGTTGTCCAGCGCCCGGAACCCCATGGCCTCGCGCGTCTCGACCGTGGCGCTGCCCAGGTGCGGCAGCAGGAAGGTGTTGGGGAGCGCCTTGTAGTCGGGATGCGCGTTGGGTTCGCCGGTGAAGACGTCCAACCCGGTGGCGGCCAGATGACCGCTTTTCAGGGCGGCGATCAGCGCCGCGTCGTCGACGACCGGACCGCGCGCGGTGTTGACCAGGATCGCCCCGCGCGGCAGCAGGGCCAGCCGTTCGGCGTTCATCAGGCCCGTGGTTTCCGGCGTGGCCGGGCAGTGCAGGCTGAGGAAGTCGCTGTGCGGCAGCAAGTCCTCGATCGTCTCGTGGTGGACGGCGCCTTGGGCCTGCTCGGGCGGCAGCGGCGCGCGGTCGTGGTAGTGCAGGGCCATGTCGAAGGCTCGCGCCCGTTTCGCCACCGCCCGGCCGATGCGTCCCATGCCGATGATGCCAAGGCGCTTCCCCGTGACCTGTGTCCCCATCATCTGGGTGGGGGCCCAGCCGGTCCAGGCGCCGGCGCGCATCAGCGCCTCGCCCTCGGCGGCCCGGCGCGCGGCGCCCAGCAGGCACAGCATGGCGATGTCGGCGGTGGCGTCGGTCAGCACGTCCGGCGTGTTGGTGACGACGATGCCCCGCGCGCGGGCGGCCGCGAGGTCGATGTGGTCGAAGCCGACCGAGAAGGTGGCGATGACCCGCACCGTGTCCGGCAGGGCGGCGATGACCGCCGCCGTGACGGCGTTGCCGGGCGCGACGAGCAGGCCGTCGGCGCCGGCTGCTTGCGCCACCAGGGCGTCCCCGCCCAGGGGCGGGTGATCGACGGGGGCGGGGCGGGCGTTGTAGTCGCGGGCGGCGCGCGCCTCGACCGCGTCCGGCAGGACACGCGCCAGGGCCAGCACGGGTTTGGGGGGCATGGTGTTCTCCTCTCTTTATCTTTCGCGATGATCGCCGGGTCCCGGGCCAGGGGCCGGCCGGCCGGATCGGCGGCCCCTGGCGACACCCGCGATCCTATGCCTCCGCCATCTGCGCTTCGACCGCCGCCACGACGGCGTCCGGCGTGATGCCGAAATGCTCGAACAGGTCGGGGTAGTCTCCGGATGCGCCGAAGGTGCTCATGCCGATGAACACCCCGTCCTCGCCGATGTAGTGGTCCCAGCCCAGGCGTACGGCGGCCTCGATCGCCACGCGGATGGTGCCGCGCCCGATGACGGCCTTGCGGTAGGCCTCGTCCTGTTGGTCGAACAGATCCCAGCAGGGCATGGACACGACGGCCGTCGGCACGCCCCGTTCCTGGAGCGTGGCCCGCGCGGCCAGGGCCACGGCCACCTCCGATCCGGTCGCGAACAGGGTTGCCCGTCGCTCGCCGCCCTCGGCATCGGCCAGGATGTAGCCGCCCCGGGCGCACAGGTTTTCCTCGGCATGGGTCGTCCGCACCGGCGTCAGCGGTTGGCGCGAACAGATGATCGCGCTCGGCCCGTCCCGCTTCTCCAGCGCCAGCGTCCAGCACTCGGCCATTTCCACCGGATCGGCGGGCCGCATCACCCGCATGTTCGGGTAGGCGCGCAGCGAGGCCAGGTATTCCACCGGCTGGTGGGTCGGGCCGTTCTTGCCGATGCCGATGGAATCGTGGCTGAACACGAACAGGCTGGGAATGCCCATCAGCGCCGCCATGCGCAGCGTGTGGCGCATGTAGTCGGAGAACACCAGGAACGTGGTGCCCACCGCCAGGACGCCGCCATGCGCGGTCATGCCGTTCATCATCGCGCCCATGGCGTGCTCACGCACGCCGTAGTGAATGTAGCGCCCGCCGCGATCCGACGCGGTGAACGGCGCGAGTTGGCGCTTGTGCTGGGTGGCGGCCTCCAGGTCGGGCGCGCCGCTGACCAGCTCCGGGATGACGTCGGCGAGCGCCGACAGCACCTCGCCCGAGGCCTTGATCCCCGCCTTCGGCGCCGGGGCCTCGGCCCAGCCACGCTTGACGGCCAGCACGGTGCGCCGCCATCCCTCCGGCAGGGCGCCGGCCAGCCGCCGCTCAAGCTCCGAGCGATCGTCGTTGGACAGCGCCGCGACACGGCCTTCCCATGCCTTGCGCGCGGCGGCGCCGCGCACCCCCGCCTCGCGCCAGCGGGCCAGGATGTCTTCCGGCACCACGAACGGCGGGTGCGGCCACCCCAGGGCCTCGCGGGCGGCGTCGGTGTCCTCCACCGTGATCTTGCCGCCGTGCGCGGCGCGGGTGTCCTGGATGCGCGGGATGCCGAAGCCGATCAGCGTCCGGCAGGCGATCATGGTGGGGCGGGGGTCCTCGCCCGCCTGGGCGATGGCGCGGGCGACGGCCTCGGCATCCTGGCCGTCGACGTCGCGGATCACATGCCAGCCGGCGTTCTTGAAGCGGATCGCGTTGTCCTCGCTGACCGCCTGATCGGTGCTGCCGTCGTCGGTCATGCGGTTGTCGTCCCAGAGGAACGTCAGCTTACCCAGCCGCAGATGCCCGGCCAGGGCGATGACCTCGGCGGCGATGCCCTCCATCAGGCAGCCGTCGCCGGTGTA
>Ga0126339_10000351_pt1 | contig 24094 bp, 11 predicted proteins | sample OrbTmetagenome_2_FD_92532 | JGI IMG/M metagenome (GOLD analysis project Ga0126339, IMG submission 92532) | Coral microbial communities from Petempiche,Puerto Morelos, Mexico - Orbicella T R C metagenome | ecosystem: Host-associated > Invertebrates > Cnidaria > Coral | place: Petempiche,Puerto...
CATTGCGTTTGTCTGAATCACAGGGGATGTTTAATTTGGGTCAAATTTGTCAAAATTCCGAAGCAAAAATTTGAAAGCCAAGTTACCGTCATCAACCCGTGCTCTGTTCTCTGATAAAGCACGTTCTTTCAGCCAATCAGAGCGCGCGTTGTATGGAAACTTTATTATAAAAACCTATAAATTATTGAAGTCAACAATCTGTTGTTATTCATGTTTAGCAATGATATCGAAAATTGTGGATAATCTGCATCGGCTCAACACTATCAAGTGCAGGTCGTCATATCAATATTGTGTTCTATTTTGGAAAGCTATTAGTCGTGTGTTTGATCGACACATCACGAAATGTTAACTGATTGATATTGTTATTTAGAAAACAACCCAAAGAAAATACGCGTGCTGATTGGTTTAAAATCGCGTGTTATTATTATTAGAAACACAGAACTAGTCCAAGCTGTTGACGTAATGATGGCGTGAGAAAAGAGAGTTTACATTTTGATAATCAAAGTAAGCAAGCTGTTTACTTTTCGCAGAATTTTCTGAAAGTAATAGAAAACATGTTCTTCATGTTTCTATCGAGCTATATAAACACTCCTGGAAGTTTGGGAGAACTTGAACTAAAACCGCCGTGGAAACAGCTCGTGCTCCCACAGCATTTCTCGTTCTCCTAAACTTCCACTCGTGAAACTAAAACCCGATAGAAACTCGGAGAACATGTTTTCTATTTTTTAAACACCACCAGGTGTACAAGGTAACATTTCCAGTGATGCTAAGTTTTATTTTTTAAAGAAGTGTAGCCTATTTTTCCAGTCATAGACGAAATTCAGCCGCTGTTTCCATTTACGGTTTGGATATGTAACACAGTTCTCGCGGTTGTCATGGACACAAGACAACACAAAATAGTTAGAAAGAAATATATATGTCAGCTAAACTCAGTCTAAGAGTTGTGTTTTAACTTTCTACATGTAGGTGCCGTGGAAAATATTTAACTAAAACCTATTAGGACTTAAATTTTTCTAGGTTACTCTAAGGAAGTTGTTGTATTTCTGGTGTCCACATAGAATTTGGACTGTTTAGGTTATTAAACAGGTTCTCAGGTCTAAATGTATGTGGTCCGACCTAATATATGAGAAACATATTATCATGTTTAAGAAGTAAGCAACACTATGAGGAAATGTCGCACCCTGCTCTAGGTCTCCTGATATATTTTACGCTCCTTTTCCTCGGTGTACTGGAAAAAATAAAAACCTGTTCAATTTGCAAGCTCAACAAGTATAAAGGGGGTTTAATTACCAAGATTTTAACCTCAGGTTCTTAATCACTTGGTCCTTATAGAGCGTATTCACTCGCGTGTCCAGCAGCCAAGCAAATTTATTGGAACAAAAGAAAGTGTTTACATAAGAAAAGAGTTGAACTCCCACAGGACTGGTTTGGTACACCAACATGGCCGTTGTATCATTGTTTTGGAACACCAATATGGCTGTCATGAGGTCATGTGCGTACGCTCCATAGGTGGGTTTTGTGTTTTGTAAAAGTTTCATTCTCAGCCCAGTACAATAACCAATTACATCTTTTCTCAAGTACGCAAGGGACGAAAGTATACTTTTCCATGGTTTGAAATAAAAGTACATTTTATAATTCAGTGATCCGAGTCTGTTGTATTTATTTGTTTTTTATACTTTTTGTCCTCCTTCGCTCACTCTGTCACATTCTTAGCTTGTTTCATTTGGAAATGGATTTTCTCAAGAAGTGGCACACTGCTATCCCATAAGATCCCTACTCTTAACACTGAACATCTGGCTCGGTTACAAATCTAATCTAGAACTTATCCTAACAGTCGTAAAATTTACAATGGTTGCTAAAAATTACAAAACATGAAGATATGATTGATCATCGCAGTTATACATATATGGTTTTTCATATATTCACTTGTATTACAAAATATGTAAAATAGATAAAACTTCAATGAATCAAAAATTCAGCATGATTAATGCTGACAACGTTTTATGTGACTGCAACCAATCCTTTCTTATAGATTCCGCGCTAAAGATACTGGGTTAAGCGCCTCCGTGGTTCCCAATTCAGTCTGATCGTCTACTTTTTCTATCTAACACCGGAAACAGCCTCGTTGAAATTCAGTGTTTAAATTTCCTCTTCCAAAAAAAACAGCTATAACTTTAAGCAGGGGGCTCTAAAATCTCCCCCGAAACCAACCGGGAGATAGGTTTTTCGTGACAAATTATTTTAATTTAGAATAAAAAAGATTAAAGTGTTCATATTCCGTGACTAAGACATATCGTGCAATGTTGAACTCCTAGTCAGAAGTCACTTAATATAGGATCTACCTGGAGTTGACCTAAATTGACATGAAATTCGTGGCATCGGTCGAAAATGTATCAGTTTAATCTTCCACCAAAAATTGCCAAAACTAGATGCGTTTTTCACTTTGCAAAATGGCAGTTGACGAACTGAGCCCAAATGTTATCTTTCGTGCAACAGAAGCTAACAAGCTAATAGCAGAGCAGAACTCCAAACAGGCAATATTGTGTATCTGTCAGTTTCTCACGAATGTTGTCTCGGTTAGATAATAAATACAATGTAGTATACTTCAAATTAAGAAAAGATACTAGGTTCTCCTTGTTCAGAGCTACAACGTCGAATGATGCTGTTTTTTTAGCAAACTCGTCTCCATCATGTGTCCCACCTATTTGCTTTTGCTGGCATTTCACTTGATTGGACTTTTCTTTAACATGCGAATGTTTACAAGCTGCTTCAAAGAGAAGGCGAAGTACACAATTCTTCAAAAGAGCAAACCATTCATGATATGCCAATGTATTCTTCAAGTTGCTCTCCTCGCTTTAAACGCTTACGAGGCCACAAGAGCATTTGGCAAACAACGCAGTCAGGAATGGTGCGGAACTAATAGTGTACTGATGACTTCAGTGGGTTTGCTCATGATTTACAACGTGCTGGCGATGTTAGCCATTGAACATCACACCATCGTTGGCCTGAGACGCGAGCCGTCGCCCAAAGTAGCATTGCTAATGTTTGGAATTATCACTTTTGGTATTGTGTTCTCTATCTCTGTTTTCTCCGTGACGGAACTGTGTGCATCGTACACAACCTTGACTGTCGCCTGCTCTTTGTTGATGCTGCTTATATTGTGGGCGCTATGGAGGGTGTGTACATATGTCGACCGCGACGCACCGAAAACAACAACAGACAAATCCGCTCTGCTGGATTTCTTGAGCGAAAATAGGACGGTTGTGTTTTTCTCAACTTTGATCGTCCTAGCCATCGTTTTAAAAATATTTTTGGATGTCATTAGTTCTGTAGTGTTTAATTTTCAACTAGTCGAAGAAGAATTTCCAGGAATTCAGTTTTTTGAGAAGGCTATTTTCCTGTATGTAATGTGTTTTGCAGTTGGTATTTCTCTACCTTTACATTTCCAAAACCTGATCGATTTTATTCCCAAAAAGGTAGCCATTCTGGTATGAAAATTGAAGCCAACTTGATCGCAAAGCGCATACTCACTAACAAATCAAGTAAACATTTAATTGTTTTTGTGAAGCAAATATCAGACGGAATGCTCGGTCGAGTTTTGCTCTCGACTCATTTATAATCATTGTAACATATTTGGCTTCCGTTTGAAATCAGCTTGAACGCCAGTTAGAACTCTTTCAGAGACAAATGCCACCTTTGTTGAGAAAAACAGGAAAGTTATCAACATAACTGAATCAATATCGAAAGAAATGCAACATAAAAAGGGTTTAGTTTAACGGCGATAGTTATAAACAGCGCGCTGATTGGTAGTGTAGTCGTTTTGAATTACGGCTCAGATGATGTATTACCGCATTTTATTGGCTTTTCATATTCCACACCCATCTTGTTTACATTCTGCCATATAATATTTTCTTCCATAAATTTCGTTATTTTGTATAGCCTTATTGTAGGAGTTTATTTTAGAATCAACGAAATAACGCTGTGTTAAAATAAAGCTAGTTAAATCGTGGATTGGTGGAAATAATAATACACTAATAACAATTTAACAAATTGACGTCAGTTATGCGTCTGTCCTCTTATTGATGATAAATTGCGTCATAACATTGTCAAACTGGCCGTGGAACCACGAGCCGCAGGCGAGTGGTTCCGCAATAAACTTTGACAATGTTATGAAGCAATTTATCATCAATCAGAGGACAGACGCATAAAAAAATGTCGTCAATTTATTTTTTACAATAACAAGATCCCAAAATGGTCAAATGCCGGAAATAAAATGAGGGAGAAGACGCCATAAACTTGCCGTAAACAAAAATAAGTGAAGTTTATTCAAAATGACGCGAAAATTGTCAATAGCTTTTCTCGGTTTTTGATTGGCTACTTAAAAAAGTCAATAAAATCCCATTGGTTAAAATGTTGACAGTTCGACAGCTGAAAGTTGAACTGTTGAAAGCTTGCATAAATTAAAACTTTATCAGTCTGTACGCTTATTGATGATAAAAATGAACCAATCAGCGCTCGAGAAATTACCCACGAAATAACCGCTGACACATCGGCTCGAGGAAAGTAGTAGTAGTGCATGAAGGGAGAGAACCCTGGGAACGAGGTTGTATTGCCTCCCGGAAGCAGTCGGCAATGCACAAGGTATAATAGCATTCATCGTCACCAAGGTATACAAGTATTTGTCATCTGGGTTGTTGAAGTGTCAGTGCTGTGAGAATATTGTGAGTTCATCAAGGCCCACGTTAGCCGCTTTGTTTCGAGGAACGTATCCAAAAAGACTTGATTTGCAGTGATTTGTCATGGGGTCTTCTCCTTCATCAAAAGAGGTAAGTTTCACTATTTTTCACAGTGTTACTAGCAATACATCACAAACGGATCGCTCTCCTAAGTATGATCAAAGCGACTCTGCTAGCAGCTAATAAATTATTGATGACGATACTTAACTGAATAAAGCTGGCCAAAAACATGGGCTACAACTCAATTCCCTTCCGGCTGTTCTATTAACGGTCAGTCCCAAAAAATCTTTTTTACGCCTTGCGTAAATATTTCACAGCTTCGCCTGTTCCATTTCGTAAATCCGGCCAAACTTCTGTGGTTTGTGGTCATCGAAATAGCCGCCAGTATGCCGGCTTAATTACAGGCGTTTAGTGTCTGTTTGCAAAACTCCTTGAAGAAGTTTACGATACAGTAAAAACCCGCGTGTAAGAACCTACTTTTGGCAAAACAGGCTCTTGTATTATGGGGTACTTCTTGACAGTTTAGGCTAAGTAGGTTCTTAATTAGGTTCTTAATTTCTACAGAGTAGACATTGTTGTTGATTATCAAACAATGATCAAACTGCAAGAGGATACATGCATGGAGCATTTCAACCAAGACCAAGATTACATAGAAATGATATATTCTGTAAATTGTAGCAATAATTGTTTCATAATAATAGTTCAAATTTAACATACATTGTACATTTTGAGTTTCATTTAACAATTCAATTTTCTAAACTCTCGATCACCTTTTTGGTTTTTGTTAAAAAAATGTATAAATTAAATAGTTAAACCCCACGTATAAGAACCTGTTGGAATTTGTTTGGCTAAACAGGTTCTTATATTTTGGGGTATTAAAAAAGCAAATTTCTGCCTGAAGGTTCTTAAATCCCTAGGTTCTTACACGCGGGTTTTTACTGTAGTCAGACGAAACGCGTTGGAGAATAAACAAGTTTCACAACTGCAGTTTGCAGAGTACTGTTCACACGTTTACCTTTTAATAAATTATTGAATAAAGCTTGCCAGACACATGAGCTACAACTCAATTACCTTCCGGCTGTTCTATACAGTCAATCTTACAATAAAGTGCAGAGGGGAGGGGTAATACCGAGAATTTGTATTGGGATTTCAGGTGCTCTTTATTCTCGAAAGCCCCCGTCTCAAAACCCATACCTACCTATGTAGCATGTGCATAAACAGAATAAAGTTGATACTATTGTCCAGGACATAATGCCTAGTTCATGCTGAGTTGGGAGCGTGGGAGGTGTGCTGCTCTAATGGTTATTGTGCTAGGCCCCAGATCTGGTGATTTGGGTTTGAGCCCTAGCTGAGGTCATTGCATTGTGTCCTTAGGCAAGACACTTTGCTTCCTCTCTTTACCCAGGTGTATAAATGGGTACTGGCAAAATTAATATTAGGGGTGACCCTGCAATGTACTAGCATCCCATCAAGGGGGAACTAAAAAATCCTCCTGGTCACTAGGTGCTTGGGGACCCTGGGAACCTTGGGGAAATGGGATAAGCCATGGAATTATTGTCCTTTTGGCCTGATGCAAACGTTATCTTTTTAATGTTCATGTTCCTCCATAGTTGATATTGGATACTGAGATATTTGATATTCACCAATATTTTTTTCAGTTTGATTGAGCTAGATCAATTACTAGGCATGCCCTCTTTCAAATATTTGTAACTTGTACGACAAATTGAGAGTCTCAGCAATTTGTTTATCTGGCTGTTGTTAGTTTACCTTTTAATGATGTTAATCATAAGAGTAATGATGAAACTCAAGACCCTATCCTGTTTGTGACAAGCTTTGACCATCATTATGTTTTTAGAGACAGAAGGAGGAAGAAGAAAGGAAAAGAGAAGAAGAAAGGAAAAGAGAGGAAGAAAGGAAAAGAGAAGAAGAAAGGAAAAGAGAGGAAGAAAGGAAAAGAGAAGAAGAAAGGAAAAGAGAGGAAGAAAGGAGAGAGGAGGAGAGACAAAGAAATGAATCACAAGGCGGTGGCGGTGGTGATCTAGGTGATGGTGGAGGTTGGGGTGATGGTGGGGGTGGATGTGGTTAAACAAGAATCAACGAGAAAGAGAGCTTCGCATAGCTGCCGGTCAGTTGAAATGTGAACCGTCATAAGTCCGGAGATTAGAGGATGATTCTTGGCGCCAGTGTATATTTGTCATAGTAAAATGTCTACTTAGTCATGAAGCAGAGAAAAAGTTCACAAAAAATAAAAGCTGTAAACTCTCTCTGTGTTTTGATCTCTGTGGACAGAAGTCTTTTTGGACAGAACTGAAACTGAGTTGTGTAATCTACACATTAAATTTGTCTACCACAGTTTTGTGCCTGGGGGAGGGGACTATATGGGTATGTGGGGCCCTGAAGGGTGTGCTTTTTTTCGCCGTTTTGGTTATAAATAGGGTATCAATTTGGCCATTTTGGTCTTTAATAGGATATGGTTTTTGTACTCTAGTCTTGAATTGGGTATGTTTTTTAGAAGAAGCTACTCTTTCATCATTATCAATAAGACCACAAACAAAAGCCCTCCAAAAAATTATGTTTTAGGGCAACTGTGTCAGCTGCAACAGTCATAAATAGGGTTGGGAAAAATCACAGATTTTAGTCATAAATAGGGTAAGGGTTTTGGGAGGGGGGCCACACACCCCCACCAAATTTTTCTGGGAGTACCCCCTCCTCTGAGGGGGGGGGGGGAATTTGAGGAAGTAAAAGAGCCCAGCTCAATGCCTTTTTCATTTCTCTTACTACTGTTACTGTCAAATCAAAAATTTAAAAATACAAACGATAAACAGTCAAAATGAACAACCAAGCGTTTTAAGGGAAGACTGGGCATTAGTAGTTTTAATGATGTTTCCTCTTGTTTTCTCAAAAATCTGCCCATTCCTGACCCTACCTCAAAATTTCAGGAATTAGAAATATTATTAACGCTCATCCAAAATAACATTATGACAGTCTGTATAGCAGATTTTTCACCAACTAGGAAAGTATGAAATTTTGCCAATTTCAAATATAGTTCAATCAGTAAACACCTAGCCTTGTCAATGCATTTCTGGCATCGTAGACGGGTGTGGCATAGAGGTTGTTGGCTTATTAGCAGTTAAAGAAGCAGTTTGTCTTATACGCGTTGACTGCTCAGGCATACTGCAAGCCCTGAAGTCTAGAGGAGGAATTAAAAAGACAACCACCTCCCCCAACCCCCCCTCCCCCTCCTCTCTGAGATGCCGAGGTGCCGCGCCTTGTCTCTGGCCGCGATAGTTTCAGAACGAGTCATTTTTCATCATGGCGGCTTCGAAGGGGATGAAGCAGTTACTCCAAAAGCAGTTTTTTCCGAGAATGGTAACTTGGAATTTACGGACTGTACACGGCCACCATGGAAAAGTAACCCAGCGAGTATCGAGAGAAGGTATTTTACCTTAATAACACTTTAAGTAAGGTTATTTCGATCATCCTCATGCTCAATGCACAAGCCAGCATAAGCTAGGCTTGAGTCTCTCGTTCAAACATAACCTTAACTGGCGAGGGAGAAGTTTGAAATCAGGTCATGGACTGTGTATGGGAATGTCTTGAAAGTTTAGTGAAGAAAAACAAAGTCTGGTATCTGTTTTATTGGGTATACTAGTTTGAACAGCGGGTTAATGCGTGGGTCAATTCCACCTGTTATCTTGGCATACACTCGGGAATTTGACATTTTTTACCTTATTCGGCGGTCTATTCCCCACCCCCAGACTCGACAAAGGAGACAATTTCCCACCCCTGGGACTCTTATGTACCTCAACTATGTCTGAATATGTACAAAAAAATGGTGGCAATATTGGTTGCTGTACAATAGCAAAAACAGACGTTTTGTCAAGAATGCAACGTTTTTCAAGAGTTTAGTGAACGAAGGATACTACTTAGAGTAATATACATTACCATACATTGTTTTGTTCCAGCCAAGGCGAAACAAACTGTAGCGGCTTTCCTACAAAAAAATCTATTAATGTCCAACAAATGCTGCGTTGCCATTGCGTTTGATAAACACTGTGCATGAAGCAATTTTTTACTTTCCCTGCCCAGACTGTGGAAGAAGACTGCCATATCCCACCCCCAGGCATGAAGGGCTGGACTTGTTGTGGGGATTGCCCAGGAGAGGATGGTAACGGTTGGAATTGAACCACGCATTAATGTATAGCAATGATTCTTGTTGATAAACAATGTTGTTGTTTTCGATCACGTGCACCAAAAATCACTCTTGTGGTTTGCAAAAAAGAGCTTGCATGTGAGTGAGTTCTCTTGCTTACAGTCGACTTTCCAACATAAGTTTTGATGTGTTAGTACTCGAATTTGCTAAAAACGTTGTCAGTGAAGCATCCTTATATTATTCTATTATAGTAAAACATCAAAATCTACCTCCAGGGTGCTTCTCACAACAGTTCTGAAACAACAGATTTATGATCACTACAAAGTTTCTGTAACTTAAGCTTAAGTTGGCTTACTACAGTTTTTCTGAGACTCCGTAGCACACCCTGCAATTGCCTGGGCTTCCTTGCCTTATATATTGATATTTTGTAAGTATATTTATAATGGCAAAAATTTAAAACAAACAAACAAATAAGTCAGCCTTGAAACATGTTAAACCACTTAGTTATAGGAAGCGATAGATTCAAACTGCTTTCAAATATGTCTTTATAAGCCAAGGACCGATAAAATTTAACAGAGAAGAAAGATAAACAACTGATAAATGAGCTCTAATTTACTTTTGGTTTCTTGCATTTGATAAATGGCATCACATGAGCATGAGCTAAATAAACAGCCTGCATGGTTCAGTTTCATGGAAAGTTGTAAAAGCCTGTCTTTGATTCAAGATTTCATGGAAAACCTAGACCATACCATCTTATTTACTTTACATAAATGTTTTATCCAACCCAGTTTCCAATTCCAGAATTCTCATGGTGAGGTCATCTGGGCAGATTTTGAGAAAAACGTCATTAAGCCTACTAGTGCCTAGTCTCTCCTAGGCACTTGGTTGTTATTTCGTATTTCTTTTTCTTTTCAGATTTACGACTTGGAAGATCAGCAAAACTAATCAACAGTAATGCAGCAAGTTTCATCAAGAATTACCCATTCTTGTTGCAAAATCCCAACTGCTGTTTGCTTAGCAAAAGTGATTCTGGCAAAGCAGCATACTATAGAAATCAGAATTTTCATGTTATATTACCAGAAAGTCCTGAGCAAAGAATACAAGAATTGTTTCTTCCCTTTTACCCTTCAAGTATCAGCAAAGTCATTGGTGACCGTGCTTGTCATGAACTTACAATTGGAGATGCCAGAAGAGCTCCTACAACTTTACACTGCAAAAGGATCCTAAAAATACGTCGTAAGAAGATGAAAAAGCATAAATATAGAAAAAGAAGGAAGCTAAACTTGTACAAGCGCAGAAATTTAAAGATTCTTAGAGAGAAAAGGAAGAAGAAGGAGAAAAGAGAAGAAGAACGGAAGATTGAGTGGGAGAAGGTTCATTCAGACTGACAATGTGCACTTGATATTGTGAACAAGAAGAAACTTTGAATTAAAAACTAATAATTACGTCTAGGGAGATTTTGTAAGTTGTTTACAGAAATTATCAACATGTGATGTCGAACCCAAATGTTCCAGTGATGGAGGTGTTTAATAAGACTTTCCTCATTACTGCCCTTTGGTGATCTGCTGCTGTGAAGCTGGCATTTGTAATAAATATGGAATGAACCTTATTAAAATGACCTTTTTTTTTTTTGTAATTTTTATTATTATTAAAATGACCTGCTTACACAGACAAATTTCAAGTTTGATTAATGTTTACTCAAGCTCATTCCCAAGTGGAGAAATTTCTGATGACCTCTTCTTTTCTGTGCGTATCATAATTTAGTCAAGGCAGACATTTGTTTGGTTTGATACTGGCTACAATCCAACCCACATGAAATGGCCACCCTCAGGGAAATGGGAGGTGGCTGCTGAAAAGGTGTTTCTGTACTTTGAATATTAATATTTTATATTGGGTTAACTGCTTCGTTAACATTCAACCACGTCAAGACAATCATAATAAACAAGCATTTGAATGTTTTTATCAGTCATCAAATTATATCTCAGACTCTTATCTGTTATCCTCTTTTCTGAAAGAAAGCCAAATTGTATATTAAATTTTGGTTGGTCACTTAATAGAGGTATGGATGATGGAGAACACACTCATTGGAACGACCAAAAGATGGCTGCTGCCAGAGGTGCCCAGTTAATTGGGGTTTTATTTGCAGTATTTTACTGACGATAATTAATTTGGGAGTTTGATAACTGGCTGCCTAATAAGGGGTGGCCACTTAACAGAGGGTCCACTGTATAGACTTTCTTTGCAGACTCATCTTTCCTTGGGTTTATCATGCAAACTTTTCTTCAGAAGTATGTTTAACAGGAAGAGGAACTTGTGATCAACCCAAGCAACATAAACAACAACAACTCTATAACTTGGGTTTTTCGGGTCATTGTGCATTATTCAATGAAGTAAAAACTTGGCATTTTCTATTGGAAATGTGGAAATCAGATTGCTTCACTTCACTTTGTGCCCAAAGATTACATAAAAATTGTAGGTTTTTGTCTGCGATCCTTTAGAGATTCTACTGAAGGTAAAAAGGGTTAGACCACTTGCTCCATTTTTCTGGGGAAAATGGTGAACAGGAGAGTAGACTTAATTTGCTCAAAGAAAATTTGGGCTTTTAGTATTAATACTTGTTTACTAGATTATTCATATTTCTTTTTTTGCCAAGAGATTTTTCCATAGAAATCTTAAGGTAATTTTTCAAACATGCAAGCCAGTGAGGGATGCTGGCAGTCTTGAAATTGGCAAACTAGCCAATTGTTTTATCATGCTATTATCATTGTGTGGCACCGGCAAAGACCTGTACCCACTCCATGAAAGGCCATTGGAACTCTCAAGGGGGTGGCTAAGTGGCTTAAAAGTCAAAATTGTCAAAATAAAGTGTGGGTGCCTGGGGGCTCAAATCAAAACACCTTGGTATCTGGCCATTTTGTGCCACCAACTGTTTTGTGATTGACAAGGTCAGTTATCTTTATCGTTGCAGTATGTGGAATCCATCAAGGATATGATGAAATTCATTTTCCCTGCAAAATAAACATTTGAATGGTTGACAGTCTCAACATGCCCTGAAGGATATCAGAGATATCACATTTTATTACAAACACAGCTAATTTCACACAATAATGGTCTGTTTTAGCCCAGCCCTTACATTTCTTGCCTAACACTTCAGTCATAGTTATAAAAAGATATGATCATTATACTATAGTTCTAAATAAAGAGCGCCTTTAACAAAGCATCACAAATTAGCTGCAGACCTATAAAAAATCTCCTCTTAGAAATTCATATATTAAAATATATCGTTCTTGTATGAAACTTCCTTCACAATTAGCCAACTGAAAGGTACTAAATATACTTAGGGGTGGGGGGTGGGGGGGCTCTCATATAAAAAATGATGGGGGTGCTCATTGTACCTTTCAGGAGTTAAAAAACTGTTTTTCCTACCTCTTAGGGTGTTCAGCCTCAAAAGGTCCACAGCGGGAGCTTTTGCTCTACCTTTTAGGGTAACAAGCTGATAAAATATTGACAAGAGGTAATGTGTTGTTGTAGAATTGGTTCCCCTTAGGGGTGAACAAAATTCAAGCCACGCCCACAAAACAAGATCTTGGTACCTCTTAGGGGTTCTTTTCAAAATTTCCAATGCGCACCCCCATCCTTTTTAAAGGGGAGTCACTCCCCTGGCTAATACACTCCTTGGAATTTGGGATAAATTGATGATATTGACAATTATAGCTGTAATGTCTAACTTCATTATTTTGTAAATACAGTGGAACCCTGCCTTACGACCACCTCATTAATACGGCCACCTCGTTACTGCCAACAGCCACTTTATTCTGGCCTGAGCGAAAGCTCAGCCAGCCATTTTTTTATTTCAAGAACCTCTTTAAGGCCACCCTGTTAATATGTCCAGATTTTTGTGGCCTCTCTTTGGTGACTGGATTAACTGGGTTCCACTGTATTTAGATAACAAAAAAGTAACAGTTTTGTAAATAAGGGAACAGGTTGTGTCAATCATTGGTTGCAAAATGTATTACCTCATTTGCACTGAATTTCATCAAAATTAACAGCTCAAATAACAGTCTAACAACATGTACATGTAAGCACCCCTCCATGTTGGTCACGCAGACAGTGAATGTATATCAATACAAATTCTTTTATTTCACACTCTACATTAAAATATTGACATAACTACACATGCTCATATATGTTAGATAAAACAGCCATCCCAAAGCCATGTAAGAGTGTTGAATTCTGTCATCACGTGGAAATAATAAACAATATATCATTATACCTGTTTACTACAACATACTGAAATGTCATCAACTTTTCCTAGAAATTGTCACAGGCCTACAAATTTCAGCAAGCTTTTTGTAAAATTGAATGTTTATTTTCACATATGATCAGAGAATGGCATCACGTTCATGTGTTCTTGTCCAGGCTTATGACTGGGGATGGTTTCCAGGGGCTGGTACAGGCCCATAACCAGGTGGAGGTTTAGAGCTTGTATGACCCTCTATCGTCGCATAAGGGGAACCTAGAATTGAAACTTTTTAAAATTAAACAAACACCTGGTTGTTTAAGTTTACTACATAACAACTTCTTAATTAAAAGTATAGGAATATAAGAGAATTGAGTTCCACATGGTTAAACAGAAAAACTAAATTTAGTGAAGGTACCATGTAAAACCTACAATATTTACTATATTTAGAGAGGAAGCCACATCAGCCTTAGCTGGTTTTCATGTGGATCCTCAATCCTGGTCGAATTGGAAGATGGAGTAACAAAGTTGTTATGTAGTTGTTATGTAGTGGATGGGAGGGCAAGGATTAAAGAATGACTGTGCATTTTATTCAAACTCAGATGAGAATATGCAATAAACCATTAGACGTAGGAAATGACCATACTGCCACCCCAAGGAGCTTTAACTTCACTGAATGTTGCAAGGGGGAGAAGGTTTCAAATGCCACTGAAGTTCTTAAAGGAAAGTGTGATCGAACCAGAACACTTCAATGAGTTGGGTACATACTGTATGGATGTATATAAAAATAACATAAAATAACTGAATTAGTTATTAATGTTAGAAGTCTGCGTTTAAGCCTAATGGCTCAAACAACTGACACTTTTAACTCTGGTTTCTGTAGTTTGAAGGGACTAGCTACGTGTATTGCTCCTTCCCCTAGATGGGATGGTATTCCATTTGTGTGGTTACTTCCCCCCAGCATTTTAAACACTGCACCCATTTACACACCTGGGTGTACCAGGCACTTTGAGAGTAAAGTGTCTTCCCAAGATCACAACACAATGACCATACCAGGGCTCAAACAGCTCATTCCATAGTCCAGCACATATTAACCATTAGGCTTCGCAGCTCACACACATTACAAATTAGAGGGTGGTAAACAGTATTTTCATGAGTTGTGAATGGCCTAATTTTTTTCCCAGGAAATGTGAAATGGCTTGTTACTTTCTCGTGAATTGTGATTTCATTAGAAGTCGTGAACCGTGATTTTCCAAAATAATTCTCCATGAAATGACAAAGAAGCATTTAATTTGTGTGAACCGTGATTTAGGTTGTGTCTTCTATTATTTGTGACTGTAATTAACAATATTGTGTGACTGTGACAGGACAATCATCCCTCTTAGTGTTAGTTGCTCGGATTTCTTTTTGCTGCAAGCAGAACAAGTAGCGGACAGATGACAAAGACATTTAACAAGGCTGTTGGGCGTAATGTTTCAAATATCATAAGTAATGTACGTTCGTGTACTTGAAACATGATCTTGACCCCCTCCTCCCCTTTACCACCCTCGAATTAATTTGCAAAATCTGTCTGATTACCTGACCAGCTGTAGCTCTCTGCTCCTCCTCGGCAACGGTGATTTTGAAAGATAAGCAAGCAAGACAGAGGCTGCAATGAGGAAAAGCAAAACAAATTCAAAATCTTTTAACACATGACAGGAGCATTCTTACAGCAACTGAAGATTCTTTTTAAGAACAATTTCCAAAGTACACTGTGAACATTTTGACACCACCCTGAAGATCAGACCAGCTTGAAGACAGTTGAGAAGTAAGATTTTACCTTGGCTGATGATGAGGCACTTGTAAACAGGGATGGCAGATGGTAAACGTGAGACTTAGTCAATTGTGAGACAGCGTGGTCAGAATGATGTGGCGGTATATATGTCTTGTGGAATTCAGACTTTCAACTCGATTCAATTTTTTATTCACACTATAAAGGGCATTTACATACATTTTATGTGGTAAAGTAATGAAAATAGTAAGTCAAAATTAAGAAATATTATTAAGCTGTAAAGAAATAAAATTTATAAGTGAGTGGTGACCAAAATAGCAAGAGGTTTCTGGTTGGACACTGCCATGGTCAAGTAAATAACAGCGTAAAAAATTAATTCAGCTATGTTAGACCTACATACAATACATTACAACCAACATATATATATACACTAAATTCACACTTATATTTGATAGCAACAAAATCAAACAGCAAAATAAAACATAGTAGTAGCAAAATCAAGTTTGATTATTCAGGTGGCATTTGTACTCTTTCTTAAAGAAATTGTTGGGCAAACATTTGAAAAAGAAAACCTATAGGTGAGAAGGTTTCTGAGATAGCCTTGCAAAAAATTGAGACCCAGACTCAGCTTTGTGAAAAAACTGAGACTTCGACATGCACATAACTGCTAACAAAATGATGCGGCGAGACCTGTGAAGTTCGACTAAATTTTGCGAGACCCAGAGTTTTTAAAGGGCCATTTGTCACCCCTACTTACATTCAACCACCAAAATCTGGGTACCTGAATCATTTCTGCTCAGTCATAAATATCTTCCTCTAATTTTGATTGCTTGATTGCTTTTTGAGCCTACTGTGTATTTACAACAAAGACACAGCATTTACTTACCTTCAAAATCAAACTCAAGATTGCCATTCTAAAATGTTGGATCAAAGGTCAAGGAAATATGTAATTTTCATAAGTGCTCTAAATTGTTAGTGAATGTGTTATGTTACTGAGAATTTGATAACTTAAAGCTATCTTCCAATAACTTCTTTTTTTCTACCCATTAGTGATCACCAGTGAGTCTGCTTGACAATACTGGTCACAGTTTACATTATTTAGCTAGTGTAATATAATATATTTGGCAGTTGACAATTATGCCTCTTAATCTCACCAGTTAAAACAGCAGCATTGCCCTTGATCAAGAAGTTGCCAAAAATCAACATTACAGAGATTGGACTAAAAGAACTGTGCATTTTGAGTGCACATATACTTGTTTGTGTGTTACCATTGATCACAGTTAAGGCATATAACTGTCACCCCCTACAAGAAACTTGAGCTCTTGGCATCAGTGGTTAGCGTTTAAAGCGTCTTTCAGCAGTTGGGGCATCCAGGTGTGTCTCGGTATGTATGTATTCCTGTGGTTAGCACTTGGGCCTTCAGGGTCTACTCCACCACTGCATGGTCAGCAGTTTTGGTTGCTGGTTCTTAGCAATGGTCAGCTGTCTTCTCTGTACCTCAGGCTTGCATTGCAGTATGCTCATATTACAGTTTACCTTGTGCATTGCGTTGTACCAGGTGGGTGTTTGTGTGATCTTTGCATTTTTTCCCTCCCAGCCCTTCCCTGGGGATTTTTATAGGATTTATTCAAAATTATCTAGTAGTACTTACTGGTTATTATTTTACTTTTCCACTGAAATTCTAGTTTCATTATGAGTGGTGCCTGGGCTCTGTGCAGTTGTAGGGTGCTTGTGGTTGAGTTGCAGGCAGTGCCTGCCATGTGAGTGGTCTTACATTGTGGGGCTGGGGTTACAGGGTGAGCGTTGGGTTGTTTTCCCTGAGCACCTAACCTTCACTTGCGATGAATGTTGTTATGAGGAGTTTATTATTCTGAGATTAAAGGACTACTAATGATTAATTAATAGTGTTTTAAAAACAAATGTTTAAAGGATACCCAGCACAAAACCTAAAGTGAGATGAAGGCACTGAAAGACAGAAAAAAAAAATTAATAACCATTAGACATATCCGAACATATACTTCTACACGTATTTTCCTATAATTTCATGGTTTAATTCTAAAGAGTATTTCTAGATTTTCCAAATTTCATTTAAAATAGCCAGTAGATAGTTGACCCGGTTTATGTCATGGGTTGGTGTTGTATTCATTGGATTCTAGAGTGCTGTTTATTGTCATGACGTGCCACTTGTAGTTAATTATGACCATTGTACATTGCACTGATATGTCTATAATAATTATTATTGACTGCCATCTAGCATTTTTCCCTCCACCCTCACTTACATAAGACTCTATGTAACAATGATAGTTGGAGTGGACAATGTGCTTCAAAGCATTTTTATTGTTCCTTTAACTTGTGATCATTTCATCATGTTTTGTGATTTTTAATAAATTTCTGTATTTCTGCCAAACACCATTTTTATATTAGTGGGTCTCTCTATACCTATAAGGAGAAGGAAGCCAGAACCGTATCTGTTCTTTTCGGCAAAGAAGTAAAAAACCAGGCAGAAGTTAGCACTTAAAAAGCTGCTGGTTTAGCATCAAAGGATCATTTTGCATATCTCTAACAAAAAATGGATTATAGGGCCGGGAAGGGCAAACAAATTAAGGCTACAAAGGTTTTCTTCTGACTGTTATCACCCAATTGGTGATACAATGTGTTAATGTTACAGAAAATATCCATAACCACCCCTTTGAAGGGGTTTCAGTTTGAGGCACCCCTCCCTACTTCACTCCCCTGGAAAATATTCTAGCTAGTTCAGATTTGATATACGTTCCTTTTAAATTTTGCGCTTTCACCCCATCTGAATCTTCAATGACCTTTCATGGGGTGCAGAATGAATATTTTCTGAAAGTCTGTACATTAACTGAGCTTATCAGATTTTAATGGGACAATAACATCTTAATTAATAAACTACATGTACATGAACAATGCTTAGTATGAATTAACCCTTCTTTGGAGAAATTAATCAGAATATAGTTGAGCCATGACATCCCCATAGAGGGTACCAGTCATATTGCATGCAGTTCCAGGAAATAACCATTTATCCACTCCTGAAAAAAGAATCATAGGAAATTCCAAAGGGTGAAGGGAGGTTTTAAATGTACTAAGATATTTTGGGGTGGCTAGAGAGAACATACATCTTACCTGGAGTATAAAAAATAGAAAAAACTATGATATCATGTAGTATTGTAAACAACATTCCACACAAAAACTGCATAAAACAAGAAGAAAATATCAATGTTAATAAATGTCAAAATTAATAATACTTTGCATTGCACCGTTATAGAAAATATCCATACTCATATGGGACGTTTTTTGATTTGAACCCCAGCCCCTCCAGAAATTATAGTTAAGTGTCATATACTTTCAAAAATTTTAAAAATTTAAAAAATTTTTAAAATAATTTTTGAACCCCTCCCATGATGAATTTTCAAACTTTATTGGGTGGGTATGGATATTTCCTGACACTGCACATTACTAACTTTGAGACCTTTGAAGGGAATAATTGGCAGTAGCAACGTAATATTATGTTTCTGGTAGTTAAGTGCTGTCCCTTTTTTGTCTCTTTGGATAGGGTTTGCATCTATGTGGTAGTTTAAACTGATTAATATTGTGTGTACATGTACATACCAGCTGTGATGCATCTTCATTCTCTGGTGATGCTATTGCCCAAACTCCTACAGCTAGTACGAGCAAATTACAAAAGAGATATGTTTCCGGTAACCACTTCAACTGATCGCCCCTTGATAAAAATAAAGAATAGATTGAACAATAATGAGCTGCTTTTACTTCTACTGCATATAAAGGTAAATTAAGTCTATGTCTGGCCATTAGTGGTCCATGCCATCAGAACTTATACTGATCAATTCTATGTTTCTCATTACACTGCAATAATTACAAACATTAATAATCTCCTAGTCTGAACTATGACTATCAGTTACTTACTTACTTACTGCCCTTATGCATGGCTGTCATTAAGGACTGTAACTCGTAACACCTGTTATGGCTGAGTATGCTTGATTTTCCCTCGATGCTATGGGTGAAATTGCCTGTTGTTGATAGAATTCACCCACAAAGTAACAAGTTTGCTGTGGGTGTGGAGAATGAGACTACAGGTAACTCAAAACTTAATGAGAGCCCTGCTTATGCCTGCTGGCATGTAGTGAAGCAACAGCCATCAATGCCGTATACAAATTTGTTGCTCTCCATGCTGTATTCCTAACAATACTGTACTAGGTTCAAAGCAGCAGGCAAATGGACAGCCATGAAACACAAAAATATTGTGGCTCCATTAACCAAACCAAACAAAGAATGAAATACTGGTAATCGCCGTCCACAAAAATTAGCTATTTGGTTCAGTGTAATAATGACAATTATAAGTGCAACCGACTGTGACACTACCTAAGTTTTGTGAGGTTTCCAAGTCTAATATATACAGCATGAGGTATTGACCATGTATCATCTAAGTCAGACAAGATACCTGGATAAATTTGGCCAAAGTTCTTTTTTTGGGTGTTTTTGAATTGAGCTAGGCAGTTGAGAAATCCATGAACATGGGTAAAAAAAGAACAAGACCAACATTGAACCGTTTGACTGAACAAGTTTGGTCAAAAAGTAGTTATTAATTATATGGTATAAAAACCACCAGCCCATTTTCTTGCAGGGAAGCTGAGTGAGCAGGTATTCCCAAGTGGGTAAGATAGCCCCATCTTGCTCACTCAGTGCAGGATTTCATTCATCTTGCCTACTTCCAGAACTTGTCATGAATAATGACTTTGTTTTGCTTCATAATGAAAATTTTGGGGAGCACACTTTGCAGTTTCTACATGAACGTAACAATAAAATTTATTTCAAACCATATGTGTAACATATATACAACCACATACATGTAGGTGGTCAGGATATTAATCATACTACTGTTAATCTACCAATATACACTTCTTACATTAAATCATACAAGTTCATTAGCTAATTACCATAAAATTGATTGTATTTTTTTAAAAGTACTCGCCGCAATTCAGCTGTACGTGTGCAGCCATAGTTTTCTCAAGGGGTGTTGAACTTACCATATAGTTAAAATGAAATGAACTGACACAACAATCTGCAAATGTAGAAAGAACGCAAATGAACACGGGCTTGACATACCTATTCACAATTTGCAGAACAAAGGTTAAATAGACTAAATAGATTAATTAGACCCATTACAGAAATATGTGGGTATTATTGTGAGACTTACATGGTATGGCATGTACAGAAAATACGATTTCAATAAAGCACCACTCACCTTTAATGAAACTGCTGGCAAAGTAACTCTAATAGCTCCCTCCATATCAAATCGTGCATGCAAGACAACCACGGACTTCAAAAATCACAAATAGACATGGAATAGTTCACGAAATAATTGTACAAGTCACGAGAATAGAGAATATTAGAACCCAGTCTTAGGAAAACTACCGGAAGTTCGTGTAACCTGAGCTTGAGGCTTAAATTGACCGTAGAAAAAAGAAACAAAATTAAACGAAACGAAAGGCAAATCATTGCGAAATTATTGTAACTAACGAATCGAATGTAATCACGAGGTGTCGGAGGAATGAGCCTAAATCATGACAGAAAGCCTACAAGTAGAGGAGTTTTCGGGATCTACCTAATCCGGGATACGGGATACGACGGGATACGGGAAAGCAGTGGTTTCCAGGGCCTTCCGTTCCAGAAAAAAATGGCGACCAGCGAGAAAGATCGAGCTGTTTTGCAAAGCATTTTTAATCCTTTGTTATCCCTTGGTGACATTCCTCCAAAGCATGAAATTGAAAATGAAAATGAAAATGAAAATGAAATTAACGTCGAAAACACGGAGGAGTCCAAACGAGCGAAAGATTTAGAAACATCCGGTGTTGAGAAAGCGGAACAAGGGGATTTGGAAGGAGCATTGGAGTGTTTCAACGAAGCTTGTGAAATCTGTCCTTCTCGTCCGTCTTGTTTCAATAACAGGGCTCAGCTGTGGAGGTTAAAAGGTAGTTATATCGAGGCGGTGCTTGTTTGCTAACGTCCTTACAAGTTCATCGAAACTTACACCCGTAATGGGTTGTAGACAATTTTCTATTTTGAATATTCACCAAGATATCTATCAGGGGAGGGGGTAGGAGGGTCTCTCTATATGATACGGAGGGGGATGTTCATGTTACGATTTAGGACTATTAGTACTGGTTAGGGTTTTCAATATTTCTTTCAGTTCAGCTTGTAGTTCATGTAATCATTTCACATTTTAGCCCCTGGGTATAGTTACGTTTTCAAGCGAATTAGGCCTGGGCAAACATATTTCTGGAATAAGTTATTAACCCTTTGAATACTAAACGTTTGCCAAATACAACCGTTTTTTACCGTTTAGTCAGGTTTTTTGGTTGCCATGACGCTAAATAAGCCTAAATTTTGCTAAGATAGCGTTTTTTTTTACCAAAAAGAGAGATTTTTCGAGGATTACGTACAAAATTGAACAATATTTCAATTCTGGGCATGCACATAAGCCAAAATTTGGACTTTTCTTTTTTTTTGCCATTACCCGTTCTCAATTTTGTTTGTTGCCCCTTTCCTTTTTTTCCCGGCCCTTTTACTCTGGCCACCTTTTGTGTTTCATATTCTCTCTGGCTGTCCTGAAAAGTTGGATGTTAACTACAGGTGAAGCCTAGAAATGGACCTTGATCAATCATAGGCATAGTGGACCATTTTACCACCGTTTTTGCACCAAAACTGAAAATGTTGTTTTTCGATTTGTGACGTCGGAATGTTGTCGATATCTAAACCTGACCATTATACGGAAAAGGCCTATCCTAGCTCTACCATCTGCTTATCAATAATATCTGGTGACATTTAAATTGATGACGTCACAAGTGGTACAAAGAGTACAACCATTAATTGGTGGAGGGTACTCCCTTATTTGGTCTACACTGGGATGTGCTGTTGGACAGGGTGTGATTTTTTGGCCTTGCTGTCCTGAACAGGGTATACAATTTTACTCGCCTCTGTCCTAAACATGGTCAGAACCTGTCCTAAACAGGGTATGGTATTACAAGCTGAGAGACGTTAACCAGCCATTACAAGGCCATCAATCAACATCAGATCATTTTCTGGACAAGAATGCTATTGTTGTTGGTGTCCTTTAATTTAAATAATTTAGAGCTTGATGATTGATGGCCTTTTGTTTAGTTCAAGTGTAGAGATGCAATAACTGAGTTTTAGATGCATCAAACATGATTTCACTGACTGGAATGGCTTACTGAACAGTTTAATTCCTGTAAAATGAGAGAGTGTGTATTTTGTCTTTTGTCCTAAACAGGGTCTTAAAAAAAAGGGTGTTGCCTACACAGGGAAGGGTTTTTAGGGTATTTTTGTCCTAAACAGGGTCAGGGTTTTATTTCAAACCCTCAGCGGCACCCCTATACCCAAACATGGGTCAAGTATACCCCGGGGGTCTGAATCTTTTCCATGGCTTTTGTTTAACCTTTAAATAAGTTAAATCATAATAGTCATAATACAAGAATAGTAAATTTATTAATGGTATGCATGGAATAGAAATGGGGTCACCATTTCTGGGTTGTAAGCACTTTAAAGCTAAAGTATTTATAAGCAGTGCAAACTAACTACTAAAGAACATGAATGTTATGGATAAAATTGCTTTCTGGTGCTTCTGAGTCTTAATATAATCCTAGACTTCAGTGTTGCCCCTGCATTTGCTATAACAACTTGCAACTGGATATCCTTACAAAGGTACCATCACCTAGTATTCCAGATGCTCAATCTCTTGGATGTGAGGTGGTGAAGGCTGTTTCAAGTAGGCTTAGGTGACTCAGAACAATTACTTGACATATAAATGTTGATGTCCATAATATTTGCTTTGATTTTAAAATAATTTCTAGTTCCAAGGCTAAAAAAGTTAAAAGTAAAAAGCACTGAACATTTTCTACACTAGGTCATCTTCAAATGTTTATGGCAAATGTGTCATCTCAGGAATTGCATTGTTAGCAAACTGGCAGAGAACTTTAATATCACTTCACTGTGACTGGCTGGGAGGAGAGATATTTATCGTTAATTTTTAATTTGCACTGCGGTGCAAATTAATTTATGCATTTGTAATTTTCTCAGTCATATAATAAATGAGTAATCATATACAAATTAATTTGCGTGTTTGTAATTTTCTCTGTCATATATTAAATGAGTAATCATATGAAAGCTCGAGCGATAAAGGATTTACACTACTCGTGATATTAGAAAATTCTTTCAAATTGCATTTGCCTAAAGGTTCATGTAATTTTGGGAGAATTTTAAATATTACCCATAGTTTAAATCCTTAATTGCACTTGCATTTATACAATTACCTATACTAACTCATCTTATGGAGGAATTTTGGCCAGCTGGGTTATTTTCACAATATTGCAGACTGAAATTTATAAAATTAAAGACTGTGAAACATAACAGATGGACTGCCACTTAGAGAAGTAGTTATTTGCTTGTGTCAGTAATACACTTGAGTTATGGGGTATCTTGTTTTTATCTTTAGGGGATATCAGCAGTGCTTTGGAAGACTTGAACAAAGCTATTGAACTGAGTAGAGACAAAGGAGCTGCTGCAGCCCAGGCTTACACTCAGCGAGGCTTAATCCACAGGTTAAATGGAGTGGAGGAAAAAGCTCTTGAAGACTTCAGCAAGGCTGCAGAGCTTGGTAGTACATTTGCTAAAACAATGGTTGTGCAAATGAATCCCTATGCCGCCATGTGCAACAAAATGCTTGCCGAGGCTATCAACAAACTGAAAGGAGAATCACAGTAATAGTTTATGGCTTCTGTATATGTATGAATTATTTTAATTTCCAGACTGTCTGGTATGGACAGAGAGCTTGTGATAAAGAACATGACATGACTTCAAAGTGCGACACTTAGATCACTGGGTACCCCTTAGGCCTACATTGGAACATGGCACTGAAAGGGTGACAAGTGTTCATTGTTTTCCATCTTAAACTGGGTATGCATTATTTAAATTGTGAATATCTGTGAAACTCATCAGGGGATTACAGTACTGAGAATTAAGGGTGCGTTTCTTTAAGAAAAATTATCCAAGATTGCATTCTTAAATCTGAAAGAATCCGAAAACGGAATTTGCATTTCTTTACTAAACAGATTAATCCAAGATCTCTGGGATCATGG